>Ga0209542_10002987_pt1 | contig 36942 bp, 43 predicted proteins | sample RifCSPhighO2_01_FD_184028 | JGI IMG/M metagenome (GOLD analysis project Ga0209542, IMG submission 184028) | Soil microbial communities from Rifle, Colorado - Rifle CSP2_plank highO2_0.1 (SPAdes) (version 2) | ecosystem: Environmental > Terrestrial > Deep subsurface > Rock core/Sediment ...
TCTCTTCTTTAATGTCTTTTGGCATTTTGATACACATACCGAGATACTAACGCCTCTCGGCAAAAACCGCCATATGTCTGTGTAGATTACCTGGTTCTATTGACAACATGGTTTTTTTATGATACAATTAAGCTAAGAAAGTAAGAGTACATGTTGTGCTCTGAAAATATAACTGTTCTTTGTCAGGAGCCTTGAAGATGAATATCTTTACTCGAGTGGTTATCGTCTTGTTTGTCGGGATGGTGTTGATGGTTATAGTGCAAGGCTGTCTTGAAGAGATGGCCAAGGACATCGAAGAACAGGGCAAGAAAAATGCTGGAGCTCCGGCCCCAGTAAAGAAAGACGACCCAAAGGTCGTTGTCAAAGATGAAGCGAAGCCATTGATAAGAAGGCTGAATGAAGCCTTTGAGAAAGAGAACCAGAAGAAGGCCGCAGTAAATGTGGCTGAAGATGAGAAGAGGCATCAGAGAAACTTAAGGATTATTGGGCTTCAAACAGACATCCAAAGACTTCAAGTAAAATTGGAGTCTGAGATAAGAGACATGAGAAGGGGGGCGGACGATGAGTTACGTCCGCTTTATACCAATCTCAGGCAGTTAGAATCGGAGGTTGAGTCAATGAGATTCAATCTCAAGGTGCCCTTTCCTCGAAAAAAGAGTAAGTTCACCCAAGGGCAGGTGGACAATAAAGAAGAGGAATTAAACTCAATAAGGGCAATGATTGCCAAAATCAAGACGGATCTTGAGAGTGAGGTTGAATCCAAGAGATTGGATTCAAAGAAAGAACAAGATGTTCTTAATGAGGAGATTAGGAAACTTAATCCATTTCCCTCTCCGTTTTAGACCCTCAGAAGAGGGGTACAAGGTAAAGTCTCGCGGAATTTTTCGCGAGACTTTTTATTTTACAAAGGCGTGAAATATGATATTATTACCACATTAAATGATTTATCGTAATAGAAAAAAATTAACCATATTAGGCCTTATTCTAACGGCTGTTTTTTTATTTTATATTTTTGAAGTTTATGTGCCTAACTTGGGTTCTGCAACAAAATTAGAGCAGTATGTTATTCAGTCAGGGAAGGGGACTAAAGGGGTGGCTGATGATCTTAAAAAACAGGGGATTATAAAAAGTAGTTTCTTTTTCAGGTTTTATGCTTTAGTTTCTTATAAATATTCAAAGCTTCAAGCAGGAAAATATGATTTGTCTTCTGATATGTCTATTAGTGAAATAGTTAATAAGATGGCTTTAGGAGACATATCAACTTATAAAATTACTTTATTAGAAGGGTGGACAATAAAGGACATGTCAGATTATCTTGAAAAGAATAATTTTTATAGTTCAAAAGATTTTATTGATTCAACTAAGAAAGATTGGATTCAGGAATTTATTTTTTTGAAAGATAAGCCTAAAAAGCTAGATTTGGAAGGGTATATTTTCCCAGATACTTACCAAGTTCACCCAGACGATAATATAGATGTCTTAACCGAAAAAGCCTTAAGTAATTTTGATAAAAAACTTACACCTGAATTAAAACAAGAAATTACAAAACAGAAGAAAACAATATTCCAGATAGTTACCATGGCTTCTATTATTGAAAAAGAGGCAAGCAACACCGAAGACAGGAAAATGATTTCAGGAATATTATGGAAAAGATTGAAAGTTGGATTTCCTTTGCAAGTTGATGCTAGCGTTAACTTTATTACAGGAAAGTCAGATAGCAAAGTGGCAATAAAAGACACTAAAATAGATTCGCCATATAATACTTATAAGTATGCAGGGCTTCCGTTGGGGCCAATTTCAAATCCGGGAATAGATAGCATTTTAGCTGCAATATATCCGACAGATAATCCTTACTGGTACTATTTAGCCGCCGATGGAACAGGTCAGACTATTTTCAGTGAAACCGTGGAAGAACATCAGGCAGCCATAGATAAATACTTTAAGTAGTTGACAATACTCATAATATGAGTATAATAAAGCTATAACTTAATAAATTCACCCAGTTAAATAGTCTAAAGGACTAATTTCGCGGAGCGAAATTATTTAACCAGGTAAAGCCACAGACAATAGGCAACATCATAAAACACATAACACACAACATGAAGCAAAGTATGTTTCATGTTATATGTTCCATGTTTCATGAAATTAAGACCTATCGAGGCATGTTAATACTTTTTTAGTATTTATTGCCCGTCTGCAGACGGCTTTTTTATTAAATTCAAAAGGTTGATTAAGAGGTTAAAATCATACATTTAATTCAATGGCATTAACAAAAGAAAAGAAGGAGCAATCGCTTAATAGCCTTAAAGAGGTTATTTCAAAGCAAAAATCAGTTATTTTCGCTGATTTTTCTAAGGTTGGATCTAAAGAATTATTTGATCTTAGAAAAAAATTAAAAGAAGCAGGATGTAAGCTGAAAATAGGAAAGAAAACATTAGTCAGAATTGCTTTTGGGCAGTCTAATATATCTTTCTGGGATAAGATTAGGCAAGCAGTTCCTGGTCAATTAGCATTGGTATTTGGAATTGAAGACGAAATAGCCCCAGCAAGAATTTCAAACCAATTCGCAAAAACTAACGAAAATTTCAGGATTTTAGGAGGAATTTTTGAGAATAAATTCATAGATAGGGAAAAAGTATTGGTATTAGCTAATATACCTTCAAGGAATGAATTATTATCAAGATTAGTTGGATCTCTCTCGAGCCCAATCTCAAGCTTCGCAAGAGTATTGGATAAAGTGAGAGAGCAAAAAGAAACAATTAAATAAGAAAATAGAAAGTTAGAAATATAGAAAAATAGAAATACTTAATTCTATCTTTCTATTTTCTAGATTCTAAATTCTAGAAAATTATGTCAGAAGAAAACAAAGTAGATGTATCCGCCCAAGCCCCAGCGAAGGTGGAAGTTCCAGCTAAATTCAAAAGTTTAGTTGCAGAAGTAGAAAAAATGTCAGTTGTCGAATTATCAGAACTTGTAAAGGTTTTAGAAGATAAATTCGGCGTATCAGCAGCAGCTCCAGTGGCTGTAATGGCAGCCGGTGCAGGTGAGGCAGCTGAGGAAAAAACTTCATTTAATGTAGAATTAAAAGAAGTTGGAGCTCAGAAAATAGAAGTTATTAAGGTTGTAAGAGATGTTACAGCCAAGGGATTAAAGGAATCAAAAGACTTAGTTGATGCAGCAGCTTCAGCCCCCCAGTTAGTTAAAGAAGGAGTAAAGAAAGAGGAAGCAGATCAGATTAAAGCTAAATTTGAAACAGCAGGAGCTAAAGTAGAAATAAAATAATCGACATTAAAAACCGGCTTTCGTGGCCGGTTTTTGGTTAATTTGAATAAGGAAAACAGTTGAAACGTTAATCCTGTCTTCATCTCAAATAGTAATAACATTGGTGGGGATAGTGTCCACAACACTTTGAGGTTCTGTACTCATAGTCGAAAAATTGATAAAATGGATACTATACAATAAGAATAGATATGGTTGAAAAATACAGAAAAATTCAATGGACTGAGCATTCTAAAATAAAGATGCGTCAATATGGCTTATCTCAAACAAAACTTATTAACTTGATACATAAGCCAGAAAGAAAGGAGCAGGGGATTGTTCCGGGCACTAAGGCTGTCATGAAAACGAACAAAAGTTATAGTAATAATAAGCTAAAGCTTGTTGTTAAAAAACCATACCAGAATGTTAAAAAATCTCCCGGTGAAGTATGGTTAATGTATAAAGATGTTAAAGATGAACGGAGAGTTATAAGTGCTTGGCGTTACCCTGGGGTTACAAAGCCAGGAGAAGAAATTCCAATTCCTAAGGAAATACTTCAGGAACTAATGGAAATAGAGTTTTAAACTATATGAAACCAAAGGGGCAAAATATTATATCTTCGTGGCTGACTTGGCACTTTTACGAAATGCCCCAGTTTTTGTTTTTTATTTGGAGGAATTATCTTTGGTTCAGTTCTAATTTTTTTTCTATACCGCTTTTGCTTGCTACTCTCATTTCTCCGTGGAGAAGGTATTATTGGCGATACCCAAAAAGATTTGATGTAGGAGAGTTTTTTAGTAGCTTGATTTCTAATGCTTTTTCTAGATTATTGGGATTTTTAATAAGATTATTTTTGATAGTATTTGGAATTTTATGCCAGCTTATAGTATTTATTGTGGGTTTATTGGCCATTGTATTGTGGGTACTAGTACCTTTTATTTTGATTTTCTTTTTATTATTTATCCTTTTATATTAATGAAAAATGCCATATAGTTTTGATACAAGAAAAACTTATTCTTCTAAGGCTTTAAAGATATCATCCTTCCCTCTTTTAAGGTACGCTAATTTTATAAGCCAATTTTTCTTTTATTTATTTTTACTGTCTTTGCTTTCAATAGTTTTTTCATTTTTTGGATTAACATCTAATTATGTTTCTCTTAAAATATCTGTATTATTCTTATTCTTATTCTTATTATTCCTTGAACTAAGATTATTTGCCGATCTAAAAATTAAAAAATTCAAGCCGCCCGTAAAACTTTCAGAAGAGGTTTTGGGCGAAAGCAATTGTAATTTAGCTGAATTTTTAAGTTTAGACTTGTGTAATATTGTTGAGTCTTCAATTAAAATATCTAAAAGGGGAAGATTCTCTGAAGTCTCTTCAGAGTCACTTTTATACTCTGCACTATTGAATAATAAAGATGTTAAGACGTTAGTTGTAAAATTGGGAATAAATGCTTCAAAACTTCAATCCGACCTTAAAAATTATTTGGAAAAACAGCCAAGGGGACAAAAATTTAACTTAGTTTTGTCTGAATCTTTTATGAAAACTATGGAAGAGGCGGCTCGTCTTTCAGTTAATAGAAAACATGATTTTATTGATGAAAAAGAAGTGCTAGTTGGTTTAGCTAAAAATGATCAGTTTTTCAAGCAGATTTTAATAGAATACGAAGTAAAAGAAAAAGACATAGAAGATTTAACGCTTTGGTTGGAGAACTTAGAAGTAAGAATTTCAGAAAAGGATAAATTTTGGCTAAAAGAAAACTTAGCCTCAATGGGCTCGTTAGGAAAAGATTTTTCTTCTGGTTATACAGTGACTCTTGATTCTTACTCTATCGACTGGAGGGAGGTCGTTTCAAGAAAAGAATATGTTTTAGATATTGTTGGTCATGAGAAAGAAGTTAAAGATCTAGAAACTATTTTAACAAAATCAAGTCGGACAAATGCATTGATTGTAGGAGAAGAAGGGATGGGAAAGAAGAGCATTATAGAGTCCCTGGCTCAACGATGTTATTTAGAAGAAAGTTTACCTGAATTAAATGATCAGAGAGTGGTTGAGTTAGATATGGTTCAGCTTATTTCTAGAATACAAAGCCAGGAAAAATTAGAAGAAACGTTGGATCAAATCTTTCAGGAAATAGTGTCTTCTGGAAACGTTATACTGGTTATAGATAAAATAGATAATTACGTTAATCAAAGGGTACAAAAGCCAGGAGAAATAGATATTTCAGTTATACTTTCAAAGTATTTGCCTATTTCTAGCTTTAGATTTGTTGGTATTACTTCTTATGATGGTTTGCATAGAAAGTTAGAACAAAACCCTTCTTTCTTGGAGTACTTTAGTAAAATAGAAGTATCTGAGGTCTCAGAAGCAGATACAATTAGAATATTACAGGACGCAGCTATTTCTTTAGAGCACCAATACGGAATTTTAATAGTATATACTGCCATTAGAGAGATAATAAACCTGACTTCTAGGTACATGCCTTCAACTCCTTTTCCTAAAAAGGCTATAGACATACTTTATGAAACTGCTTCCCACGTTAAAGCTTTAAAAGAAAAGATTTTACAGCCTTCTCATGTAGCTAAAATTATTTCTGATAAGACTCAAATTCCTATTGGAAAATTAGAGTTTAAAGAGAAGTCAGTTTTACTTGATTTAGAAAACTCTATTCACAAGAGAATTGTTAATCAAAAAGAAGCAGTAAATGAAATATCAATTGCCATGAGGAGGGCAAGATCTGGTATAAGTTCTAAGAAGAGGCCCATGGGGTCATTCTTGTTTTTGGGACCTACTGGAGTAGGAAAAACAGAAACAGCTAAAGCATTAGCCGAAATTTATTTTGGAGGAGAAAATAAAATGATAAGAATAGATATGTCTGAATTCCAAAGCATAGAAGATATTCCCAGATTAATAGGAGCTATTTCTCCTGTTGAAGAGCAGGGACTTTTGACAACTCCTGTTAGAGAGAATCCATTTTCACTAGTTCTTCTTGATGAAATAGAAAAGGCTCATAAAAATATTCTAAATTTATTTTTACAAGTTTTGGACGAAGGGCACATTACCGATGGTCAAGGGAGAAAAGTTATGTTTACCAATACTATTATAATATGCACCTCAAATGCTGGAGCTAATATGATTTTTAATTCTGCTGCTTTGGAAACTGAGCTTAATAAAGACGAGCTTTTGAACAGTATTTTTCAAGAAGGTATTTTTAAGCCAGAATTTGTTAATCGATTTGATGCGACAGTTATTTTTCACTCACTAACGAAAGATAACCTAAAAGATATAGCTCAATTAATGTTAGGGTCATTGGCTAAGAGTTTAGGCGAAAAGGACATAGAATTTATCATTACCGATCAATTAAAGGAAAAGATTGTAGGGCTTTCATATAAACCGGAGTTTGGAGCTAGAGAGATGAGAAGAGTGATTCAAGATAAAGTAGAGAACAAAGTTGCAGAAGCTTTATTATCTGATAAAATAGTAAAAGGGAATAGGATTGAAATTAATCCTGATAATTTCGAAATAATAGTATTGCAAAATAATGATAGATCAAAATAAAAAGATAAAAATAATACAAATAACTTCAACTGCTTTAGGTATAATTGTTATTTCATTGCTTATTCTTGGAGGATCTCTTTTGGCTAGCAAGAGATGGAATCCTAAGTGGAATCCATTTAATCCTTCTGATAGGAGCAATAATTCAGCGACACAGCAGATATAAATTAAAAACTATAAAACAGCCGAAAACTTCATTTTCGGCTGTTTTTGTTTGCATCCCTTAATTGGAGCTGTGGATAAGTGGGGGATAAATAGGCCATTGTACTAGTAAAATGGCTTATTCTCATAAAGTGTTGACCAAGTATCATAAAGTGGAGTATAAATAGATATAAGTGGGTAGTTGTGGATAAGAGTGGGAGAAACTAAGGATTCTGGGGATAAGATAGTATAAAGCATGAAACATAAAGCATGAAACAAAATTGATTCATGTTCCATGTTTCATGTTCTATGAATTATGTTAATAGGACAATACAAACATACAATTGATGTCAAAAAAAGATTGGCATTGCCCGCTAAATTCAGAGGCGAGTTAGGTTTTAATGTCATAGTGACAAAAGGAGTAGAGAATTGCTTGGTTGTTTATACGGAAAAGGAATGGGAACAGATGTCTGCTAAATTAGGTAGCCTTCCTATATCACAGGGAGAAGCAAGATCATTTGCCAGACATTTGTTAGCCAGCGCCATGGAAGTTTCATTGGATAAGTTAGGCAGAATATTGATTCCAGACTATTTGAAAGATTATGCAGGGCTTGAAAAGAATGTAGTTGTTTGCGGATTATCAAATAGATTAGAAATATGGGATGAAAAGAAGTGGGACAATTACAGAAAGGACGCAGAAAAAGGAGTAGAAGAGATTGTTTCAAAATTAGGACCATTAGGAATATGACAGACATAATCCATACACCAGTTCTTGAAAAAGAAGTTTTGAATTATTTAGACCCAAAACCGAATGAGAATTTTATAGATTGTACGGTAGGGGAAGGAGGACATTCAGTTTCAATATTAGAAAAGTCAGGGCCAAATGGAATGTTGTTAGGAATAGATTTGGATTCGAGGCAAGTTGAAAATTCAAGAAACAGATTATCAGATTTTAAAGAAAGGGTTATTTTACAGAATGATTCATACGTAAACATGAAAGACATTGTTGTAAGAGAAAATTTCAAGCCGGTTAACGGAATCTTAATAGATCTTGGATATTCTTCGTGGCAGATAGAACAGTCAAAAAGAGGATTTTCTTTTTCTAGGGATGAATTACTTGATATGAGATATGACATGCAAAACACTTTAACGGCAGAAAAAATAGTTAATGAGTATCCAGAAAACGAATTGCAGAGAATATTAAGAGATTATGGAGAAGAAAAATTTTTCAGACAAATAGCTTCAAGGATCGTAAATGAAAGGCAAAAAAAGAGAATAGAAAGTACTAAACATTTAATAGAGGTAATAAGAATGGGATTGCCACCAAAGTTTAGGAAAGGAAGAATAAATTTTGCCACAAAGACATTTCAAGCATTGAGAATAGAGGTTAATGGGGAGTTAGATAATTTAAAAAAAGCATTACCAAAAGCAATAGACATATTAGCGCCCGGAGGGAGATTAGCGGTAATATCATTTCATTCGTTAGAAGATAGGATAGTTAAGAATTTTTTAAAAGACAAAGAAAAAGAAAATTTAATAAAAATTTCAACAAAGAAACCAATAATAGCTAGTTCAAAAGAAGTATTTAACAATCCAAGATCAAGATCTGCAAAATTAAGATCAGCAATAAAAATATAATAAATAATTAATCAAAATGACAACTTTAGCGTTATCAGCAAAATCAGTTCAAAGAAAGGTCAAATCTATTAGTTTGCCAATGATTAATTGGAAGCTGTTTTATCTAATGGGCATAGCCTTGGCTTTGGTTATGGTTATTTCTTATATATTCTTGATTAATCAATTAACAGAAGGTGTTTATTTGATAAAGAAGTATAATAAAGATATCAGCTCTCTCTATAAAGAAAATGATGTTTTGGAGGCTAGATTTGCTAAGATAAATTTCATGGAAAATGTAGTATCAAAAACAAAAGAGTTAAGCTTTGAAAAAACAAAAGACATAAAATATCTACAAATCATCGAAAGTTCTCTTGCCAGTGCAAATTAATTATTTTAGACTTTTCTAAAAAATGTTATTATATCTAGAATGAACCCCGTTAGAAGTTTGGTAAAGTGGCCTAAATTTTAAAAGGGAATTTTTATAAAATTAAAATTATAATAAAGTGCAAGCATAAAATATTTTATTAATAAAATATTTTATGCCAAAACTTCTAACGGGGTGAAGGTCTGGAAATCAAAATTATTTTTATTTTTGGTGTTTCTCTTGGCGGCGATAATTATCGGCCGCTTGTTTTATTTGCAAATATTAAATTATAAATTTTATCAATCTCAAGCTTTAGGTCAACAGGCTGGATTTTCTCAAACAAAAGGTAGTAGGGGGGAAATATTTCTTTCAAATAGTGGTGGAAGTCATGGAAATTACAGTTCTAGTCAGATTAAAAGCTTAGCTATAAATAAAGATGAGTGGCTCCTTTCGTCGACTCCATCAAAGATAGAAGATAAAGAAGTTTTTGCTGATGAATTGTCTAATGCTATAGGTGAGACGAAAGAATCTATTTTATCAAAAATAAATAGCTCAGATTCTTATATCGTATTGAAGAAAGATTTATCACAAGGGGAGGTGGATTCTATTAATAACCTTGATTTAAAGGGACTGACACTAGAAAATAATCCTGGCAGATATTATCCTCAAGAAGACTCCTTGTCTCAGATGATAGGATTCGTAGGAGGAGATGATAATGGGCAATATGGTATTGAGGGGTACTATAATGACATCTTGAATGGACAAGAAGGTATTATGGAAGCAAAAAGCGGATTCGATTCAATTGGCGATAGTTTTTCTTATTTAAATGGATCTGACTTATATTTAACTATAGATTACAATATTCAATTCGAAGCAGAGTCTTTATTAGAAGAAGCAAAGAAGAATATAAACATAGATTCTGGACAAATTATTGTTTTAAATCCTCACTCTGGCAGGGTTTTGGCTTTAGCTAATTTCCCAAACTTCAATCCTAACGCTTACTCAAAGGAAACCAATTTTGACATATTTCAAAACGCTACAGTTCAAAAGATTTTTGAACCAGGGTCAATTTTTAAGCCATTTACTATGGGAATGGCTTTAGAAGAAGGTAAAGTAACTCCTGAAACAAGATTTGTAGATACTGGTTCTGTAAAAATAGGACCTGATACTGTATATAACTTTGATCACAAGAAATACGGAGATCAGGACATGTCTGGAATCCTAGAAAAATCTATCAACGTAGGAGCGGTTTTTCTTTCTCAAAAATTATCACACCAGACATTTATTGATTATTTAGAAAAATTAGGCCTTAATGATAAAACTGGAATTGATCTTCAGGGAGAAGTTGCTTCAAGAAATGAAGTTTTAAAAAATGGCTCTGATTTTGGTTTTGCTACTGCATCGTTTGGTCAGGGAATTGAAATGACGCCCATGCAATTAATCAGTGCATTTTCTATATTCGCCAACGGCGGGAAAATGGTAAAGCCTTATGTGGTTGATAAAATAATTCACGATGAAGAAGAGCAAGATGCAAGTCCCCAAACAGGCAGGCAAGTTATTTCAGAAAAAACTGCTTCAGAGGTAACTACCATGATGACCAACGTGGTAAATAGGGGATTTGGATCTGGAGCTAAAGTGCCAGGTTATTATTTAGCTGGTAAAACAGGAACTGCTCAGGTTCCTATTCCAGGAAAATTAGGATATGACCAAAATAAAACAATACAGAGTTTTATTGGATTTGGCCCTGCTTTAAAACCCGAATTTTTGATTCTAGTAAAATTAGATAATCCAAAAGTTCCACAGTCTTCTTTGTCAGCAGCCCCTATTTTCAAAAAACTTGCACAATATATCATCAACTATTGGCAAATCCCTCCTGATTATTAAAAATTACTTTGAGTAAAAAAACAAACCCTATGATTAAAACTTTTAGGTTATGATCATAGGGTTCTAAGTTCGTTGTTCGACTACTCTTAATCCCTTAAGAGTTTGAGTAATCCCGGCATCACTATCGCTGAGACGTAGGAGCCGACAAATCCCTCCATGACAATGTTTTCTATTGAAAAGGGGTTGGCTCCCATAGTATTAACTATAAGTATGCCAACAAACAGACCGATGATAGTCGAAACCATTGCAAGAATTTGATATCTGATGATCTTGTCAAAAAGTAATCCAAATTTTTCATAAGAAATTTTGGGCAACAAGCGTGTCATGGTACACCTCCGAAGTGACGGGTGAAACTGGAAAGAACACATATATCATATATTAATAGTTTTTATTTATCAATATATGCGTATATGGCCATTAAGCCAATTGGCTAAGATTGAACGGTTGTTTGGTCTTTTTTTGTTGATTATTTTTCAACTACTTGTAAGGATTGTATTGATCCATTTTTCTCCATTTCTTTTAAAAGATTCACTAGTTCTTGAAATATGGGATCCTTGTCTTTGGATTTTTTAATTCTTACTACAACATTATTGCCTATAATTGATCCCAAGAATTTTTTTTGGTCTTCGCTTAGTTCTTCTCCGCGAGACGTCAAAAAAACTTCCAACGCAAATCCTTCAGGAATCTGCCAATTCATTTTATTCTCCTGGTTTGAGGTTACTGAAGTTAGAAAGAGCTTATTGGTGCGCTCTCATGGGGATTCGAACCCCAGTTACTAGAATGAGAATCTAGCGTCCTGGACCAGGCTAGACGATGAGAGCAATTATTTCTTATATCATAAAAATTTATTTTTGTCATTAATGAGTTTTTTATTATTGTTTACTGAGCAAAAAAAGCTTAGAATAAATGAATGAAAGATTTGTTTAAGAATTATATTTATCCTATTTCAGTGCTGTCTGGCAGTATTATAGGAGTAGGATTTTTATTATTACCGTATATTACATTACAGGTTGGTATTTGGCTGATGCTTTTTTACTTTGTATCTATCACCGCCTTAATAGTTTTTATACATATTATCACGGCAGAAATTAGTCTAAAAACTCCTGATTACAAAAGGTTTCCTGGATTTGTTAAGTTTTATTTAGGGAAATGGGCAGAACGGTTTTCAATGATTTTAATGATAGTTGGTATATTAGGAATCCTGTTAGCTTATTTGATAATAGGAAGCGAGTTTTTGACAGCTATTTTTAGTCCTATTATTGGAGGAAGTTTTATTTTATACCTTCTTTTTTATTTTATAGTTTCAATTTTAGTTGTTTATTTTGGAGTCAAATTAGTAGCTAAAGCTGAATTTTGGGCAATACTATTATTGCTTTTTTCTTTGCTATTCATATTAATCAGAGGATTCTACCATATTAAATTAGCAAATATTTTTCTACCAACTGCTAATTTATCAAACTGGAAAGTTTTGTTCTTGCCTTATGGACCTATCATGTTTGCCTTATGGGGAACTGGTCTTATTCCAGAAGTTGAAGAAATGTTAAGACGCAAAAAAAAGATATTTAAGAAAGTTATTATTATTGGAACGTTAATACCAGCGGCCATTTACTTATTTTTTATTTTTTTAACGTTATCAATCACTGGAAGCCAGACAACAGATTCGGCTTTAGTTGGAATAAAAGATGCATTGGGAGACGGAATAATTTCAATGATTCTTTTTATAGGAGTGATTACAACTTTTATCGGTTTTGTTACTCAAGCTTTGCTCTTAAAAGAAGTTTTTATGTATGACCTGAAGATAGAAAAATTTCCTGCGTGGGTCTTTACTTGCTTTCCTCCATTGATGCTTTATTTTTTAGGATTTAATTCTTTCATAGTTTTAATAGGTTTTGTAGGAGGTGTATTTCTGGGCATAAATGGGATAATGATTCTAATGATGTATAAAAAAATAGGAGGAAAGAATTATATAATATATCCCTTATATTTTGTTTTCATAATGGGAATTATTTATGAAGTAGTTTACTTTATACGATAAATGTTATAATTACATTAATATGAATTTAATTACTATAGTATTTTTATTTCTGCTTTCTTGCTTAGTGCTTGCTTTGTTGAGCTCTAGAATTATAAGGTCTTTAGATAAAATAGCCAGGTTTTTGGGTTGGAGAGAGTTCGTTATAGCTTTTTTTGTCATAGCTATAGCTGGAAACCTGCCTAATTTGTTTGTTGATTTTAGCGCGGTTTGGCAGGGCAAGCCAGAAATAGCATTAGGAGATATTATTGGAGGAAACTTAGTTGATCTTACAATTATTCTAGCAATAGCAACTTTTTTCAGTAAAAAGGGTCTTTCGGCAAAAAGTGAAATGGTTCAAAAGACGGCTATGTTTACATCTGCCATAGCTATTTTACCTTTACTCTTAATATGGGATGGAAGAATGGACAGAATGGATGGCATAATACTTATTTTTGCTTTTCTTTTTTATACATGGTGGCTTTTTGCAGAAGAGGGGAGATTTAGAAAAATTTATCGGGGAAAAAGTAACCATCAAATGACTTTAGCTGGATTTATTTGGACTATATTTGAAGTTATTATTCTTGTTATTTTATTATTAGTTTCATCTCAAGCAGTAGTATGGTCTGCTCAATTTTTTGCAACCAGTTTAGGAGTTTCTCTGTCTCTTGTTGGTATTATAATAGTAGCTTTAGGCAACTCTTTCCCAGAAACATATTTTTCTATTATCTCTGCCAGAAAAGAAGAAAATTGGATGGTGTTGGGAGATTTAATGGGTTCTGTTATTAGTTGTGCTACGCTGGTTCTTGGAGTTATTGTTGTCATTGTTCCATTTGAAATAAGGGATTTATCCTTATTTTTGACAGCCAGAACATTTTTGATAATCGCAGCTGCTTTTTCTTTGTTGTTTATAATGACCAACAAGAAAATCAGCCGAAGAGAAGCATTGTTCCTACTGTTTATTTACATAGCTTTCTTAATGACAGAAGTGTTTATAAAATAGGGTACCAGGTTAAAATCAAGGCCTTAGAAGGGCCTTTTTTATTTTGATATTCAAAAGTCAGTTCCGCAAGGGACACTTTACATTCAAGTCGTAAGGGAATGCGACACGTGTCAAATGCTCGAGGAAAAACGAATTTTTCCTTAAGCTCTTTTTTTTTGCAAAAATATAAGTTTAAATTGTATAGCATAATTTTCAAAGCTTTGAAAATTATGCTATAGGCAAATTTGGTTTGACGGGCAATTGTTCTAAGGCTGTAACTCATTAGGTTATTTGCGACTTTTTTATTTTTAAGATAAAATAACATAAGATTTGTTACGTGTTTACCCAGTTAAATAATTTTGCTTTGCAAAATTAAAATTCAACGAATTTTATTTAACAGGGTAAATGTTTCAGGTTTTATGAACAAATGGATTACACAATAATATTTTATATTTTAATCATCTTGGGCATTGGAGCTGTTATTTTTTTGCAGTTACGCAAAAAGCCTGAGGAAAAGGGGAATGATCTTTTAATGCTCCAGCAGCAGATGAATCATATTTCTCAGGTTTTAGATACAAAACTTTCTGAATCTAATAAAAACGTACAAGAACAATTTAGGCATTCAGCTGACATTATTAAAAATGTTACCGAGCAACTGACAAAATTAGATGCTACCTCTAAGCAGGTGGTGGGATTTGCCGATCAGCTTCAAAAACTGCAAAGCACCTTAACTAATCCAAAGCATAGAGGAAACCTTGGAGAATACTTTTTAGATTCTATCTTAAAAGATGTTTTTCAGCCAAATCAGTATGAGTTGCAGTATCAGTTTAAAAACGGAGATAAGGTTGATGCGGCTATATTTTTTGGAGAGAAGATAATTCCAGTGGATTCTAAGTTTTCTATGGAAAATTATACTAGAATAATGGAAGAATCAGATCCTATTAGAAGAGAAGAATTAGAAAACGAATTTAAAAATGATTTAAAGAAAAGAATTGATGAAACAGCTAAGTATATTCGCCCCAATGAGGGTACGATGGATTTTGCCATTATGTTTATACCGGCAGAAGGGATTTTTTATGATCTTTTAATAAATAAGGTGGGAGCAGTTAAGGTTAATACTAGAAGCCTTTTAGAATATGCCGCTAGAGACAAGAAGGTACACATTGTTTCACCGACAACTTTTTATGTTACGCTCCAGGCCATTTATCAGGGGATTAGAGCTTATACTATCCAAGAAAGCACAAAAGATATATTAAAGAATGTGGGTATGCTACAAAAGCATATTGTAGCTTACGAGGATTATATGAAAAAAGTGGGAAATAATTTAAGCACAACGGTTAATTCCTACAACACAGCCTATAAAGAATTAGGTAAGATAGACAAGGATGTGGTCAGATTGACCGATGGAGACCTAAAGATAGAGATTCAAAAGATAGAAGGGCCTATGCTTGACCAAGAATAAATAATCTGCTATGATGACTAAGATAAATACCAAGCATATTTCCATATGGTGGAATGTACTCGGTGTAAATAAATTTATATGTTTGCAGTAATTAAGACTGGGGGCAAGCAATACCTTGTACAGCCCGGCGATAAAATAAGAGTTGAGAAATTGGATGTAGAAGAAGGAAAGGAGATTACATTCTCTGAAGTTTTGTTGTGCGATAAAAACAGAAAGCTTGAAATTGGTACTCCATTTGTAAAAGGAGCCAAAGTTCAGGCCAAGATTTTAGGACAAATAAAGGGAGAGAAGTTGATTATATTTAAATATAAGCCAAAGAAAAGGTATAAGAGAAAAATTGGGCATAGGCAAAAGCTTACCCAAGTTGAAATTACATCAATAGAGACTGTCAATTAAAGAACCCGATTTTCGGGTTTTTTAATTGACAGTTTTTGAGGGGGGTCTTTGACAACATTTTGGTGACAAGGAGGAGCCGTGTCGAAGAAAGAAGTAAGGTGCGAAGAGAATGATTTTCTTGTTTGTCCTGATTGCAAGCTGCCTAAGCAAGTAGCAATTATGACAAGGGTTGAGGGACCAATATTTCCTGGTCCCCGGAGCAACGAGAAATCACAAGTTATCTATTACGTTTGTCCAGAGTGTCATGCAAAGACGCTGAGCGAAAGCGTCGACCAAAAGATCGTCCCAGTGCATGCATTGGCATGCGATCGGGGAGATGGCAACGGATTGGCCGTTGTCAATGGAACCCAGTTTTGGGATGGAAAATGACAAGTGGGTGAAAAATAGGTTAAGTGCCGACGGATCGGAAGACCGTCGGCTTTTTTTCTTTGTAAATTTATGTATTATGAAGTATAGAAATGACTTCGCTATTTATATATCCGAAAGGATATATATGGGTCGTTCGTTCGGGAAAAGAAAATTCGATTTTCTTTTCCCTTACTCGCTCGCCATATATAATTAATCGTTCGGTCGATATGAAAAAGTTCGCTCGAATAAAAAATAAATTAAGATTTACTTTTTATTCTTCGTTCTCATTTTTATATCTCCCTTGATCATAGTTATGGAAAAAGAAATTTACCCAATTAAATACCGCGGAGCGATAATTTTGACGGGGACAAAATTATTTAACCGGGTGAATTGGCTGTTAAAAGAGAAATATCACGGCACAGAGAGTGATGAATTTGAGAAGGATGTTAAAAGATTAAAAGGGGGAGAACCGTTAGATTATATTATTGGTTTTAGCGAATTCTTAGGATGTAAAATTGACTTATCTAAAAAACCCTTGATACCTCGTCCAGAAACAGAATATTGGGTTGAAAAAGCTTTAACTGATATAAGCAGAAACAATATTTTTGTTTTGGATATTTTTTCTGGATCTGGTTGTATTGGAGTTGCTATCTTGCAACATACCAATAAATCAAATGTAGTTTTTGCAGAAAAAGAAAAGAAACTTTTAAAGCAGATAGAAATAAATTGTAAAATTAATTCAATAAATAAGAGCAGTTATAAAATAATTCAGTCAGATGTTTTTAAAGGAGTAAAAGGTAAGTTCAATTATATTTTTGCTAATCCTCCCTATATTCCATCTCCCAGAAAAAATAAAGTCCAAAAGTCTGTTTTAAAATATGAGCCCAAAAGAGCTTTGTTTGCTGGCAGTGATGGATTAAGGTATATAAAGAAATTTTTAAAAAATGCTAAAAACTTTTTAGATGAAGATGGAAAGATTTTTATGGAGTTTGACCATATTCAAAAAGAAAAAATAGAAAAACTTCTCAAAGATTATGGATATAAGCATTGGAAATTCAATAAAGATCAATATGGCAAGTGGAGATGGGTGGTGATACAATAGCTTAATATAAATATGAAAGCGATAAATTTATCTCCAAATTCATTAAATTTATACCTTGAATGTCAAGCTTGCTTTTACTTAGATAAAAAAATGGGAATAAGAAGGCCACCGCCATATCCTTATGCTTTGAATTCGGCCATTGATGAATTACTTAAAGAAGAATTTGATTCTTATCGAAAACGAAGAGAACCTCATCCTTTGATTGAAGAAAATAAAATTGATGCTCATTTATTTGGCAACCAGAAACTATTAGACCAATGGAGAGATAATTTCCAAGGCATAAGATATTATGATACAGAATTAAAGGCTACGCTCTTTGGAGCGGTTGATGATATTTTAGAGTTTAAAGACGGGAGTTTAGCTGTTTTAGATTACAAATCAACTGGTAGTAAAGTTGCCAATGTCTATGATAAGTTTCAGATTCAGTTAGATACCTATACTTTTCTATTAGAAAAAAATAAGTATAAGACTAATAGGAAGGGTTATTTAGCTTTTTATGTGGTTGACAGAGATCATGGTTTTGTTGACCGGCTGCCGTTTAGAAAAAAAGTTGTTGAAATAGAGACTAATCCTTCTGATGTTTATGAAATTTTTAATGATGCAGTTTTACTTTTCAAGGAAGATAAGGTGCCAAAACATTCGGAAGATTGTTTGTTTGGTCAATGGATAGACAAAGTTAATCATATTGTTATATAATTGTTAAATATATGAAAAATAATAATAATCTTTCAAATCCCTTGTCCGTAACTAGACGGGTGAGGCAAAAAGGAGCCATATCAAGGATAATCTTAATCGGGGGAGCTTTTATTTTAGTTGTTATAATAATTATTATCGTTTTGCTTGCTGTGAGATCGGGTAGTTCAAAGAAAAACCAAAATAATTCAGGTGGGGCTGTAGTTGAACCATCGCTGCCAGTTTATGAAAAGCAAATAGGAGATATCAATTTTACACTTGATTCTTCGGAGGACTTAGGAAATATTTTGAAAGCTCAAAACCAGTACCAAAAAGACGTGACCACAACAGAGAGATTCATTCAAGTTGTTATTGGCGCTCAGAATAAAGGTAAAATGGCTACTGGTCCATATAATTGGGATTTAGGAAACATTGTAGATTCTGATGGAAGAATCTTTCCTAATGTAAATAATGCAGCTTCGTCATATTTACCTAATCCAAATCCTTGCGGCTTATCTCTTAAGCCAGAGTTCTATCCTGTTAGTTGTACAAAGATATACGAAGTATCAAAAATATCTAAAGGTTTAAAGATAGAGATTACTGTTAAAGATAAGCCTGCGGGCTTTTTAGACTTAAAGTTAGGTCAATAATTTCTAATAAAAAACCGTCCCGATGAGCGGGGCGGTTTTTTTGATGTAGTCTTTATTCGTTGGCTCTTTTTACGTATTGTTCTAATTCTGTATTAATTTCTATTACATCTCCTTCTTCTATAAACAATGGGACTTGTATGACAGCTCCAGATTCTAATGTAGCTTCTTTTGTTCCTCCCTGAGCCCTATCTCCCTTTACTCCGGGCGGAGTTTCTACTACCTTCAATTGTACTTTTATAGGAGCTAATACATTGATAATTTTATCATTGAAAATCAAACCTTGAACTAAAGAGTTTGGTTTGAAAAACTTTGCGTGTCTTCCAATTTGGTCTTCTTTAAAAGAGAATCTTTTTGAGGGATCATTCTCTTCACAGAAAAAATAATCTCCTTTATTGGAATAAAGGAATTTTATGTTTTTCTTGATCATATCTGCTTCTTTAAAAACATCTCCCTGTTGGAAGGTTTTTTCTTGAACCGATCCGTTAAGCAAATTTCTTATTTTTGTTTGGACCACAGGTCTTCTTTGAGCCATTTTTACATGTAAAGAGTCCAGCACTTCCCATGGCTGGTCTTCATATATAAATTGTGTTCCTCTTTTTAATTCTGTATGTGTTAACATTTCTCATGAATCATGAAGCGCGTAACATGAATCATATTTGTTTTATGTTTCATGTTTTATGTTTCATGAATTAGTTTCTTTCCATTCTATTTTTGATTCTTTATCTGCAAATAATAGCCATTCGCCAGATTTTGATATGACATACCACTTTCTCTTGGCTTCTGACCAGATCATCGGATCTCCTTGATAAAACGGCTTTTTGACTATTTCTTTTGGTTTTAGTCTATCTAATTCCAGCCATTTCTTAAAAACCGTTTCAATAGAGTAATCTAATTTCCTAGAATTAGCCCAGGCAGCTACCTTATTTATAGCTTCTTTAGCTGTTTCTATTGATCCTGCTAACTCTAAAAGTTGTTTGGCTGGTTTAGTAAATCTTGAATAGATTATTTTCCTTTTTTTAGCATTTTCTTTCAATTCTTGCAACCCCACACCCTTAGACATAAAAAAGTGAGTGACGAGCTGGCGAATGGAGGTTTCTTCTCTTAAGTCTTCGTAAGATTTTATCTTTCCTTGTCCTGAGCCATGTCGAAGGGTGCTCTTTATATATTCCTCTATCTTTTTAGTATTTTTTTCTCCAATGCCTATTTCTCTTATACCTTTTAATCCTTTTTCTTTGTATATTTCAGAGATCTCTTTATCTAGATTGTCTAAAATATAAGCAGTTCTGCGATAAGCGTTTATTCTAAACGCAGAATCTCCTTTGATTACCAAAAGTTCAGCTGTGTCTTTAAATATATTAGAAAGCTCTTTGTTCACCCCATTAGAAGTCCGTTTTGTGGCAATTTGATGTTACTTTAAACGATACTTTATTAATCTTAATGCCCCGTTAATTCAGATAGAAAAAATGTAAAATACATTTTTTCTGAGCAGGACTTGTAACGGGGTTCATTACCTACATAGTATCATTTTTAGTCTTAAAAAAAAGCCCTCGCGCGATGCGTGAGGGTTGGTGTGTTGTGTTATATTTGATGCAGAATTAATGTTGCATCAAAATTTCAAGTTCCGTTGCTGGTTTGCGCGTTGTTTTAGGCGCTGAATTTATTTTGGGTAAAATCACTTTTGGCAGCGGTTTTTCTTCTTCGGTTTCGTCATCATCATTTGGAAATATCACATCCTCTTCGTCAATCTGAAGAGGAGTCCCCTGGAATTTTTTTGGAGATATCACTTCAACTTCAAGCTCTCCTTCTTCTTTTTTCCTGACAACCCCTTTGAGGAAATTTCCATGAGCTTCAATCTCAATGGGCGTACCAATGCGAATCTCCACGATACTTCCTTCCTTTGGAGCACGGAAATCGATCCAACACAATTATAATTTTAGCACTTTCTTTTTTTGTGTCAACCCAGTTAAATAATTTTGCTCTACAAAATTAAAATCGATAGATTTTATTTAACCAGGGTCAATGGAAATTTAATGCTTTTTCTGGTAAGATATTGAGAATATATAAAAGATATGATTAAAAGACATAGAGTATTTATTGCTATCAATTTTCCTCCAGAGATAAAGAAAGTATTGTCTCGCTACGAAGAAAATTTCAAAGAATTACCGGCTAAATGGGTTGAACAGGAAAATTTACATATTACATTAGCTTTTTTGGGAAGTATAACAGATAAAGATATTGGAGAGGCTTGTATTGTAGTTAAAAGTCTTGCAGACAATAAAGATGGATTTAAATTAAATTTAGAATCTGTAGAGTATGGGCCAACTAATAAAATGCCTTATAAAATGGTTTGGTTAAGGGGCCAGAAATCAAAAGAATTATCATCTTTAAAAAATCAATTAGATCAAGAATTAGTCCAAGCAATAAATTTTAAGCCAGATCACAAGGGGTTTAGTCCTCATATAACATTGGCCAGAATTAATCAAATGCAATTAAGGGTAATGGATTCAGAGGAGATTCCAGAAATAAATGAAAAATTAGATTTGAACTTTGAAGTAGAATCAATTGATGTTATGGAAAGTGTTTTGACTAAAAATGGCCCAGCATATACTATAATTGAATCATTTTCTTTAAAGTTAAGAGATTATGAATAAAGCGATAAAAATACATTGTATTGGAATTGGGGGGATTGGAGTTTCAGCATTGGCTCAGTATTACCTTTCAAAAGGGCACCAAGTTAGTGGCTCTGATTTAGTTGCTTCAGAAATAACTGATTTATTAAAAGAAAAAGGAATTGAAATAATTATTTCAAATTCTGCTGAAAATATAAAAGAGGGAATTGATATGGTAGTTTTTAGCCCGGCCGTGCCAAAAGACAATCCAGAATACAAAAGAGCTTTAGAATTAGGAATTAAATTAAAATCTTATCCAGAGGCTTTGGGTCAATTAACCAAAGAATATTATACTATTGCAGTGGCTGGAGCTCATGGGAAAAGCACTACAACCGCTATGATTGGTTTAATGTTAGAAAAAGCAGGTTTTGATCCAACAGTAATAGTAGGAACTTTATTAAAAGAATTTGGAAATTCTAACTTCAGAGAAGGAAAAGGAAAATACTTAGTTATTGAAGCTTGTGAATATGACGGATCCTTTCTAGAATATCAGCCTAAGATTGAAGTTATAACAAATGTAGATAAGGAACACTTAGATTATTTTGGTGACTTTGAAACAGTTCTTGATACTTTTAAGAAATTTATTTTAAAATTACCAGAAGATGGATATTTGATTTCTAATGGAGATGATAAAAATTTGGTTGGAATTTCAAAGCCTGCCCGCCGAGAAGGAGGGGGTAATTTCAAAACAGAATTTTATTCTTTAAAAGATTCAGAATCCGCTGAACTTAAAAAAGTTTTACAAATTCCAGGAGACCATAATGTTTCAAATGCTTTATCTGTCTTAAAAGTTGCTAAAATATTAGGAATTGAAAGTAATGTTGCTACTAAGGCTTTATCTGAATACAAAGGTAGTTGGAGACGTTTTGAGATTTTTGAAAAAATACTTAATAAACCTAACAGTCTAAACCCTATACGCTATACCCTAATCAGTGATTATGGTCATCATCCTAATGAAATTTCAGCAACTTTAAATGCTGCTAGAGAAAAATATGCTAATAATCCACCTTCGAATGAAGCTTCGGCGAGACTAAGAAAATTGTGGTTGATATTTCAGCCACACCAGTATAAAAGAACTCATTACCTATTTGATGATTTTGTTGAAGTCTTTAAAAAAGCTTCAGTTGATGAAATAATAATTACTGATATCTATGATGTTGCGGGAAGAGAAGAGAAAGAAATTACTTCTCATACTAATTCAAAGATGTTAACTGAGAAGATAAATAAGCCCAATGTTAGGCATATGTCAAAAGAAGATGCTGAAAGATACGTTAAAGGTAATATTTCACAGGGCGATGTTTTGATCATCATGGGCGCTGGAGATATTTATAAACTTGTAGATAGTTTCTAAATAATGATAAAATTACAAAATGAATCAAGATAAAATAAAAGAGGTTTTAACTAGGGGAGTAGAAGAAGTAATTGTCAGGGAAAATTTAGAGAAAGAATTACTCTCTGGTAAAAAACTTAGAATTTATTACGGGATAGATCCAACGGGTTCTAAAATTCATTTAGGACATGCTGTTGTTTTGCGTAAACTGAAAGAATTTTGTGATTTAGGGCATGAGGTTATTCTTTTAATAGGTGATTTTACTGCTATGATTGGAGACCCAACCGATAGAGATGCAGCAAGGGTGCCTTTAACCATAAAGCAGATAAAGGAAAATATGAAAGACTACAAGAGTCAGGCTTCTAAGATTCTAGATTTTAAAAAAGTAAAAATAAAATATAATTCTCAATGGCTTTCAAAATTGAATTTTGAAAAGATATTAGAATTATCTTCTCATTTTACTGTGCAGCAAATGTTGCACAGAGAAATGTTTCAAAGAAGAATAAAAGAGGATAAGCCAATTAGTTTGCAGGAATTTATGTATCCTTTAATGCAAGGATATGATTCTGTTGTAATGGATGTTGATTTAGAAATTGCCGGAAATGATCAATTGTTTAATGCTCTAGCGGGTAGAGATTTACAGAAAATTTATAATAATAAAGATAAGAATGTTTTGGTTATGAAGTTACTTTTAGGCATAGATGGAAGAAAGATGAGTAAAACTTATGATAATTCTATTTATTTGAATGACTCTCCGAGTGATATGTTTGGTAAGGTAATGTCTATAAAAGACGAGTTGATTTCTGACTATATAGAATTATGTTTATCTTCTGGGAAAGAAATAGAAAATATACAGAATCCACGAGACCAGAAAGCTAGATTGGCAAAAGAAATTGTTAAAATGTATCACGGAGAAAAAGAAGCAAACAAAGCAGAAGAAGAATTTAATAAAACATTTAGGGATAAAGATCCAGATTTTATAAAGTTTAATTATCCAGAAAAAGAAGTTACAATTTTAGATTTATTAGTTGAAACTAATTTAGTGCCATCAAAGTCTGAGGCCAAAAGACTGGTTATGCAAAAGGCAGTAAAAATAAATGGAGAAGTAGAAGTAGATTGGCAGAAGATGATTGAAGCAAAGAGGGGAATGAAGATTCAAGTTGGTCCAAGAAAATTCTTAGAATTAATATAAAATATGATTCAATTTAATAAAAAATCTTTTTCATTATTTACTCTCGTTTTTATATTGGTTCTTTTAGCTTATGGAATAGGATATTATACTAGAAGTTTACGGGTAGATAATTCTATAGTCCAGGATCAAATTCAAAGACCTGTTTTCTTTTGGGAAACCTATAAAAATAATGAGTATGGTTTTCAAATTACCCTAACTGATGTGTGGAAGGGATATAAGGTTCTTACAGACCAAGACGATAACTGGGGTGCACATAGTTTATCGTTTGAAGTTCTAACCAAAGATACGAGTTATCCCTCATACAGTTCCGGATATGCCACTGTCTTTACCATAGTTGCTTTTCCTCATGAATTATGGACGAAGTTACAAAAGGAAGAGGGTCCTCATGGAGCATATATTACCGAAAACAATGATTTCGTTTTTGCTTACTATCAATGGCAAGCCGCGCCAGATGATCTTTGGAATGTTAATTTTAACGTACCGGAAATTATTTCAACATTTAAATTTATACAATAATTATGCAAAGATTTTTAATTAATCAAACGGCAAAACATGTGGGGGAAAAGGTTAAGGTGGCAGGATGGGTTAATATTAGAAGAGCTCACGGGAAAATAGTTTTTATTGATTTAAGAGATATCTCTGGAATTTTACAATGCGTTTTTATTCCAAGTAACAAGGAAGCGTATGATGCAGTTGCTGAAGTTAGGTCAGAATGGGTAGTAGAATTAGAAGGTCAAGTTGTTAATAGACCAGAGAATATGGTTAACGATAAAATTGAAACTGGTAAAGTTGAATTGTCAGTAGAAAAATTAACTGTTTTGTCAAAAGCAGAAACATTACCATTTACTATAGATACTGATGGAATGGAAATTAATGAAGAAGTCAGAATGAAGTACAGATATTTAGATTTAAGAAGAGAAAGATTAAAAAATAATCTTATCGCAAGAAGTAAATCTGCTAAATTTGTCAGAGATTTTTTTACCAATGAAGGATTTATAGAAATTGAAACACCAACTTTAACCAAATCAACTCCAGAAGGAGCCAGAGACTTTGTGGTGCCTTCCAGATTGCATCCCGGAAAATTTTACGCTCTTCCACAATCTCCGCAACAATACAAACAACTTCTCATGGTTGCCGGATTAGAAAGATATTTTCAACTGGCCAGAGCTTTAAGAGATGAAGATCCAAGAGGGGATAGACAAACAGAACATACTCAAATTGATTTAGAGATGAGCTTTGTAAAGCAGGAAGATGTTTTAGAACTTATTGAAAGAATGATGATTACTATGGTGAAAAACATATTTCCTGAAAAAACAATACAAGATATTCCTTTTCCAAAATTAACTCATAAAGAAGCAATGGAAAAATATAAATCAGACAAGCCGGATTTAAGAAAAGATAAGTCAGATCCAAATCTTTTGGCTTTTTGCTGGGTTATTGATTTTCCATTCTTTGAAAAGAATAATGAGGGCGGATGGACATTTACTCATAATCCATTTTCAGCTCCCAAGGAAGAATATATGCAAGATTTAATGGATAAAAAGAATATTGATAATATTATTGCAGATCAATACGACTTAGCTATGAATGGCTTAGAATTATCTAGTGGAGGAATAAGAAACCATAACCCAGAAGCGATTGAAGCTGTATTTTCCATTATGGGATATAATAAAGAAGAAATAGAAGCTCAATTTGGACATATGTTGCAAGCTTACAGATTTGGAGCGCCTCCTCATGGAGGAATGGCCCTTGGCTTTGATAGAATTATATCGCTTCTTCAAAACGAACCAAATATTAGAGAAGTTATTGCTTTTCCAAAGACAGGAGATGGTAGAGATTTAATGATGGATGCTCCCTCAGAAATTTATCCAAAGCAACTCAAAGAATTGCATATTCAAGTTGCAGGTTTAAAACCTGTCCACGCAGGCGGGGAAAAAGAAGAAGAGGTGTCTAAAAAGAAGAAATTAGTAAAACCTAAAACAAAAAAATAAAATGGATGGAGATAAAATAATAATAGACGACGAGAAAAAGAAGGAAGAAGAATCAGAGAAAAAATTAGCATTGTCTATTTTTTCTTCGGCTTTAGTTCTTTTCGTTTCTTTTTTTATTTTTAACTCTTTTTTCTCAAGTAGTATTTTCTTAGCTAGTCTACAAGATAGCACTTATTTAAATAATGAATCTTCAAATGATAGCGGAGATTTTAGTAGCGTTTTAGCTGCAGAAAGTCTAGATGCAACTGAAAGCAATGTTACAGAGGTTAATACGGAGAATACTCCAGTTGAGGTAAAACAATATGTGCTTGATTCAAGGTCTGCCATAGTTGTCAAAGTGACTCCTGATTTAAAAGAAATAGTTTTTGAATTAAATAAAGATAAAAAAATTCCAATCGCCAGTTTAACTAAACTAATGACAGCTTTGCTGGTTCTTGAGAAATATGATTTGGATATTAAGACGACTATTGATCAAAAGGCTATGAGTCAGGTGGGTGAACAGGGAAGCTTAAAATTAGGAGAGATTCTCTCGGTAAAAGATCTCTTATACATATCTTTGATTGAATCAAGTAACAGATCAGCATATGCTTTAGCTGAAGTAGTTGGAGTAGATAATTTCGTTTCATTAATGAATCAAAAGGCAGAAGAACTTGGAATGGCAAATACTCATTTTTCAGATAGTTCTGGTCTTGATTCAAATTCGCAATCTAGTGTTTCTGATTTAGCTATTTTATCTGAATACTTATATAAAAATCAGTCATTATTTAAAGAAATAGTTTCTCTTGATGAATACGATTTATATTTAGATAATGGAACCTTTCATCATAAATTAACTAATACCAATAAACTTTTAGAAACTCTGCCAGGAGTGGTAGGTGGTAAAACAGGTTTTACTAATGAAGCTAGGGGATGCTATATGGTTATAAACAAAGTTAATCCAAACGAAGATACTTATTTTATCAACATAATTCTTGGTTCTGAAGATAGGTCGTCTGCTATAAAGTATTTAATAGATAATTATAATTTTTAACTTAAAAAATGGAATCACTTGATTTTAATGTTATTAAGATTCTTGGAATTTCTGCTGTTGCTAGCTTAATCGCAATTTTATTAGCACCGTTATTGATAAATTTTTTATATAAATACAAACTCTGGAAAAAAACAGCTCGACAAAAAGCTATTACTGGCGAAGATGCTATAATTTTTAATCAACTTCATAGGGAAAGAGAAACGAAGGTCCCTAGAATGGGTGGGCTTTTAATTTTAATTACAACAGTAGTTGTTGTTTTTATCTTTTATTTAATCTCTTTAGTTTTCCCAGACTCGATTTTTGCTGGATTTAATTTCTTTTCAAGGTCTCAAACATGGTTGCCACTATTCACTTTTGTCATAGCTTGTTTAGTTGGATTAATAGACGACATATTGGTTGTTTCTTCTCTTGGAAGTTATATAGGAGGAGGGATAACCTTCAGAACAAGGTTGTTAATTGTTTCGTTGCTAGGGTTGATTGGAGGATCTTGGTTTTATTACAAACTTGGTTGGGATATAATTAGCATTCCATTGATTGGGCATTTCTCAATAGGCATATTCTATATACCTTTATTTATAATTGTTATGGTAGCTTGCTGGTCTAGCGGGGTAATAGATGGCTTAGATGGTTTAGCTGGTGGAGCTTTCGCATCAATATTTGGAGCTTTTACCATAATAAGTTTTTCTCAAGGAAAAATAGACTTAGCTACATTCTGTGCAGTTATTACAGGAACCCTGTTAGCTTTCTTATGGTTTAACATACCTCCTGCTAGGTTTTATATGTCAGAAGTTGGAATTCTGGGAATTACTACAACTTTATCTGTTGTTGCCTTTTTAACTGATTCTGTTTTTGTTTTGCCTATTATCGGAGGTCTTTTAGTTTTAGAATCAGGCTCTGTTATGGTACAGCTTTTTTCTAAGAAATTTAGGAAAAAGAAAATATTCTTATCAACTCCTATTCATCATCATTTTGAAGCAATAGGCTGGCCAGCTTATAAAGTAACTATGAGGTTTTGGGTAATTGGAATAGTCTTAGCTATTATTGGAGTGGTCATTAGACTGCTTAATTGAAGCCTTGTTTTGTATTTAAAGGTATAATATATTGTTAGTATGTTTAAATTTGATAAAAACTCATTTAGCCGTTTCGGGGCACTTATTTTAATTGTCGTTGTTTTTGGTTTAGGATTCTTTGCCGGTCAAAATAATTTACCAATTATTCCTGCTCCAGATAATGTAGACTCTTCTCTTTTTTGGGATGCTTATAATAAGCTTCAGAGTAATTTTGTTGATCCTTCTAAAATAGACAATCAGAAAATAATCTATGGAGCAATTTCTGGAATGACAAAAAGCTTAGATGATCCTTATACTGAGTTTTTTGATCCAGCAGAAGCAAAGGCATTCCAACAGGAACTTTCAGGATCATTTGAGGGGGTAGGAATGGAAGTTGGTCTCAAGAAGGGTCAGTTAATAGTTATAGCTCCTTTAAAAGATACTCCAGCTGAGAAAGCAGGGTTGAAGTCAGGAGATCAGATTATAAAGATTGATAGTAAAAGCACTTATGATTTAACGATAGGAGAAGCCGTTAATTTAATAAGGGGGAAAAGGGGGACTGCCGTTACATTAACTGTATTTAGGGATGGATGGGATAATGCCAAAGATGTAGAAATAGTAAGAGGTACGATAAAAATAGATTCTGTTACATGGGAGTTGCTCGCCTCGACTGGCGAAGCTGACGGGAAAGATAACGACATTGCCTATATTCACATATTCCAATTTGATCAGCCTCTTTCTGATGATTTCAAGAAAGTTGCCAACGAGATATTGAAAAGTCCAGCAAAAAAAATTATATTAGATTTGAGAGATAATCCAGGAGGATATCTTGAAACTTCACAATATGTTGCCGGTTGGTTTTTGCAGTCAGGTCAAATTGTGACAATAGAGGATTTTGGAAAGAACAAAGAACAGCACCTATATAAAGCAGAGGGGAATGGCGTATTTTCAAATTATCCAATTGTAGTATTGATTAATAAAGGTTCCGCTTCCGCTTCTGAAATATTAGCTGGAGCTTTAAGGGATAATAGATCAGTGCAACTTATTGGAGAAAAGTCTTTTGGAAAAGGTTCTGTTCAAGAAGTTATTAGTCTATCTGACAATCAGTCATTTTTGAAGATAACTATTGCCAAGTGGCTTACACCAAAAGGAGATTCAATTTCTGAAGTAGGATTGAATCCGGATGTTAAAGTAGATCTTACTGAAGGCGATGTAAATTCAAATAAGGATCCACAATTAGATAAGGCACTTGAAATCGTTAAAGATTTAAAGTAGAATACTAAACATAAAGCATAAAACATAAAATATAAAACATAAAACATAAAACAATTTTTTTGTTTCATGTTTCATGTTCCATGAAATGAAGGTAATTCTATTAGAAGACGTCGAGAACGTCGGAAAAAAATATGAGGTCAAAGAAGTTAAAGATGGTTATGCCAGAAACTTTTTGATTCCCAATAAACTTGTTAAGCTTGCTAACAGGGGTAATTTGAAATGGTTGGAATCAGTTAAAGGGGAAATGGATCAAAAAGCAGAAGAAGATTTAAAGAAATCTCAGGAGTTAGCATCAAAGCTAGATGACTTGGAGGTAAATATATCTGTTAAGGTTGGCGCAGAAGGACAATTGTTTGAATCTATTAATAACGTTAAAATTGCAGAAAAATTAAAGGAGATGGGATACGAACTTAAAAAAACACAGATTACTTTAAAGGATCCTATAAAAGAGGTTGGCGAGTTTCCTGTTAAAATAAGTTTAGATCATAATTTAGAGTCAGATATAAGGGTTATAATATCAGCAGAGAATAAGGGTACAGAAGAATAAAAATTAGTTGGTAGTTAATAGTGAGTAGTTTGTATCTGCCTACCGGCAGGCAGGGAACGTAACATCGTTAGCAATCTACTTACTAATTACTGCAAACTTGATAATGAAGTATATTTTCGTAGTTGGCGGAGTGATGTCTGGAGTTGGAAAAGGAATAGCTTCAGCATCCATAGGTAAAATTCTTCAGTCAAAAGGATTTACAGTTACGGCAATAAAAATTGACCCTTACGTCAACGTCGATGCAGGAACCATGAACCCCACCGAACACGGTGAGGTTTTTGTATTGGATGATGGAACAGAATGCGATCAAGATATGGGTAACTACGAAAGATTTTTGGGCGAAGACCTATCGATAGCAAACTACATGACAACAGGTAGTGTTTATCTTTCACTGATTGAAAAAGAGCGTAACTTAAAATTTGATGGACGCTGTGTTGAAGTAGTGCCTCACGTACCTTTGGAGGTTATTGATCGTATTGAAAAAGCCGGTAAAAAAGCTAAAGCCGATATCGTTGTTATAGAAATCGGTGGAACAATGGGCCAATACGATAATATTCTTTACCTTGAGGCTGTTAGAATGCTTCAATTGCGCAAGAAGAACGATATTGTTCTTGTACTGGTTAGTTTTATTCCAGCATTAGGGGCAGGAGGTAATGAGTTGAAAACAAAACCTACTCAGCATGCGGTTCGTGATTTAAATAGCGTTGGTTTGCATCCAGATTTTATTTTAGGTAGAGCTCCAATTCCACTAGATGAAAAACGAAAAGAAAAGATTGAGTTTATGTGTAGCATCGAAAAGGGTAATGTAATTTCAGCTCCAGATGTTCAAAATATCTATGAAGTTCCAATTAATTTTGAGAAAGAAGATTTAGCTAATAGAATCTTAGGCAAGCTTAAATTAAAAGCTAAGAAAAAAGACTTAAAAGAATGGAGGGCATTAGTCAATAAGATGAATGCGGCAAAGAAAACGGTAAAGATTGGAGTTGTAGGAAAGTATTTTGGAACAGGAAGCTTTGTTTTAACTGATTCCTATATTTCAGTTTTAGAATCAATTAAGCACGCCTCATCTTTTTGGAAAGCTAAAGCAGAAATTAACTGGATAGACTCTGAACAGTTTGAGAAAAATCCAGAATCATTGAAAACGCTTTCTAAGTATGATGGTATTGTTGTGCCGGGAGGATTTGGAAATAGGGGAGTAGAGGGAATAATAAAGTCTATAGGTTATTGTAGAAAGAATAAAATACCGATGTTTGGATTATGTTTTGGTCTTCAATTGTCAGTGATTGAATTTGCCAGAAATGTTGTTGGAATTAAAGATGCTACATCTAGAGAGTTTAATAAAAATCCCAAAAATGCGGTTATCGACGTTATGAAAGAACAAAAGGAACTTTTGAAGAAAGAGAATTATGGGGGAACGATGAGGCTAGGAGCTTATAATTGTCTTGTAAAATCTGGGACTATTAGTCATAAGGCTTATCAAGATTGGACTGGAAAGAAAAAAGGAGACTATATAATATCTGAAAGACACAGGCACAGATACGAGGTAAACAATGATTATAGAGATAAGTTGGAAGATAAAGGTTTGGTTATTGCAGGAATAAACCCAGAGAAGGATTTAGTTGAAATAATAGAATTGAAAAATCATCCTTTCTTTGTAGCTACTCAGTTTCATCCAGAATTAAAGTCTAGGCCTTTAAAACCACACCCTCTATTCAAAGAATTTATAAAAGCAGCCATCAAAAAAGACTAAACCTGAAGTTTAGCCTTTTTTGATTCTAGGGTCCCTCTTAAACTATTTTATATTTACCACTTTTGCTCTCCTTTGTCTGCCGTCGTATGACTTCTTGAGCTTAGTAGTGAAGTAAACGCTCCCTGTTTTAGAAGCATAGATTGTGTCGTCTGCCCCCCTAGATACATTTTTACCAGGAATATATTTTGTTCCTCTTTGCCTAATTATTATTTCTCCTACTTTAGCGCTTTGGCCGGCATAAACTTTAACACCTAAGCTCTTGGCTATGGAGTCTCTTCCTAACCTGGATGAACCCGTTGATTTACTTGTTGACATAATTCATGAAGCATGAAGCATGAAGCATGAAGCATAACGAATTCGTAATATGTTTCATGTTCTATGTTTCACATTATATGATCTGATATTAGCAAAGTTTATTGAATTTGTCAAAAATAAATTATATAATTAATTTTGTTATTATTTCTTGCCAAAAGGATAAGTCCGGAGTTCCGATGTAACGTCGGGGCGGAAGAAGATAACATAAATAACCAATTCGCCATAAGCAGATTAAAAAGGTGTACCCCAACCCATAGGCGGGATAGGTACCACGGGTCTTCGAATCGTAGATTTATATTTTATTTAATAAATAATGCAAAATAGACCGAAACACATCGTACTTTTCCCAGATGGAAATAGAAGATGGGCAGAAAATAATAATATTTCTATTCAAGATGGCTATATAAGAGGTAAAGACAAGTTTAATGAATTTCTTATATGGTGTAGAGATAGGGGCGTAAACACTGTAACGGTGTTCGGCTTCTCAAGCGAAAATTGGAAAAGGCCTCAAGATCAGGTTGATTTTTTGATGCATGTATTCGAGAAATATTTAGAAGAAGGAATAGAGGTCTTTAATAAAGAAGGTGTCAGGGTTAGGATTATCGGTCAGCGAGATAAGCTCTCTAATTCTTTAAGATCGGTTGTAGACAAAGTAGAAGCTGCCACAATCAGTAATGATAAATTATTTTTGAATTTAGCCGTAAGTTATGGTGGAAAATGGGATATAATCAATGCAGTTAAAAAAATAGTAGAAGAAAAAATTCCAGCAGAAGATATTAATGAAGAAATGTTTAATAATTATTTATCGACAGCCGGTTTACCAGAACCAGATTTAATAATTAGAGCTGGCGGAGAGTTAAGGCTTTCTAATTTTATCTTGTGGCAGGCAGCTTACGCTGAACTTTATTTCTCAGATAAGCTTTGGCCAGAATTTTCAGAAAGCGATTTAGATAAGGCTTTAGAAGAGTTTGATAAAAGGCATAGAAGGTTTGGGGGAAACTAATCTTGATTAATCCGGCTAGGCCGGATTTTTTATTGCAAATGCTGGATTTGTAACTATAATAAAACAACAGATCCTTGAAATTTTAAGCCCCCTCTAGCCATGGAAAGGTAATCATGAGAAGGAAACTTTTTTGGCTGATTATTCTCGTTGTGTCTCATGCGGCCACATTCTTTTATACGTCGTATTTGTTTTCTGTAAATCATAGAGAAAACATTTATTTTGTGGGTACTGATAGAAAAGAGATTTTTGCCATAATGGTTCTACCCGAAGAAGGTCGGTGGAACCAAGAGACCGCGAAAGAATGGCTTAGGAAGCCCGATAATATTGAATGGCGACATGAATTCACCGATGAGTCTTATGTTAAATGGAACTCTGAAACATCAAGTCATAGTGCCTATGTGTTTAGGCTCGTAAAAATATCTAAAGAAGAATCCAACAGTCAATTAGTTTCTCGATAATCTTCGTGATTTTCAGAAAATAAAACCACCCTCTTATTAGAAGGTGTTTTTTTATTATTTTTTAGATAGTGTTTCTGCCATTTCTATCCATTTTGGTTTTCTGGAGTTATTTTTATATTTAGCAATTGATTTATGTATGTGCATTAAAGAAACTAAATCTTGCTTCTTCCATTTTGAAATGTAGACTCCTTTGTTTCTATAAATAATTTCAACGGCTTTCTGCCAAAGTTCAAAATCTTTTTTCTTATTTCCAGATAATTTATTTTTTCTGAAAAACGGTATAACTGAATTTTCAATTTCGTTTATATTTTGAACAGAGAATCTGGCTTGATTTTTTACTAAATGTATATTGCCGCAACTCAATTCTTTTTTTATATTCTTCATAACTTTCAGATTATCTTTTGGTCCCGTAATTATGAATTGGATTTTCCATCTGTAGTAAGTAGGGGAGTTAGTTCTTTCTTTTCTGACATCTTTTCTAAACTGTAAATCAAAGCAAGCGTTCTCGTTTGCTAGTTTAGTTATTTGTGAATTATTTTTCATTATAAGGATATTTTATCAAATAATGAGTTATGCGACAAGCGTTAATTAGTTATCCACATTCTGTAGTTGACATGTTTCTTGGGTTTAGTATAATTAATCTAGACAAACTCTTTTCTTAGTCCACTGACTGAGAAAAGCGAAAGTCGCAATAGCTCTTTCTTCCGATGCAATAGCATCAACAATTTATCCCCGCCTTACCGCCTTTTCTGACTTTCCAATAATGTGACTTAGGTCACAATTCATATTCGAGACCCAAAACCAAATGGAATTGGGTCTTTTTTCTTGTATCATATATCTGTGCAGAAATCTTTGACAAAAATGTTAGTATCTGAAATGATAGCCTAATTAGCCCTTTGTATGTTTCAATGGGTTCGTCTCATTCCGAGACAGAAGTTTTCTTTTGCGGGGGGGGTAAGATGAAGACTTTGCCAGTATTCTGTGTGGTTTGGGTTGGATTGTTGTTCGTTTCTTCTAGACTTGAGGTTGCTTCAAACGAGCTTCAAGTAATTTCAGAAGAGATTCAGCAAGATGATGTACCTTCTCCGCCAATAGAGGGTGAAGCCCTTGAATCTTCTACAGAAGGAGAGGATTGGCCGAATGCTCCAGCTCCCAATCCGCCGTCAGAAAAAGAAGAAACAGAAAGCGACAAGAGGCTCAAGAATATGATAATCGAGATCAATAAAAAATGGGACAAGGTTTTTGTCGTAACAATTAATGGAAAAGAGGTGAAGCTGATTTTCATGCTCTTGCCACAATAAGGGGTAGCAAACTCAAGCCATCTAAGCTGTTTCAGCAAGGATGGTTTTTTATTGAACTTTGATTTTACAAATGTTAGTCTTATAGAATGTTTCTGGTTGATGTCAACCAGATTAAGAACCTTGTCAATTCGAGTTTGGTCAAGGAGGCCTAGTAATGGTTACTTTAAATGGTCGTCCTAATATTACGAGGAATGGAGTTGATTTGAATGCGGTGAAGCTTCCAAAGCTTGAGGTTTTAGATCCTTTTGATATTAAACCTCTTCCTGGTCAGATCAGAAGGCAATTTTTTGGAATTGCTGAGCTTGCTCAAAGTATTTTAGCTGCAGGGCAGGCGACTCCGATTATTGTCAGAAAAATTTCTAATGAAAAATATCCTTTTGGTTTGATTGATGGTGAAAGGCGATTGAAAGCCTGCTGTACTGTTAAAAGAGCAGTTATTGCGGTTATCCATGATGGCGAAATGGATTTAGCTGATGTTCATGCTCTTTCTGTCGCCGCTAACTTCGGCAGGCAAGCGCATGATTGCATGGAAATCGCTAAAGCGGTAGAAAGGTTTCGTGAAAGCGGAAAGAAATGGCGGGAAATTCAAGCTATTTTCGGAAAGTCGAGTACCTGGGTGTTACAGCACTGGAGCCTGAATAAGCTTCATTCTGATATCCAGAACTGGCTTGTTCCTGGTGCAATACCGATACTAAGCAATGGTCGGAAAAAAATTACCGATGAAGATAGTTCTAATGAAAGGACCAGTTTAGGTTCTAAGAGGATTAAGGCAAGAATGAATTTCACTATTGCCTTGCAGTTAGTTAATCTGCCACAAGAAGAACAGTTAAAGATAGCTAAGCGTCTTGTTGGCACTAATATGTCTTTAGCTGAAGCAAGGAGAATTGTTTTGAAGCAGGCAAGGAAAAAGGGTAGCTTCAAACCCTCCACATCGCCCGCTGAATGGCGGAGTTCAATGTTGTCCTTGGCCAATAGAACTTCAAATGGTGCAGGAATTTTTAACGACATGAAGGGAGGGGAATTCGCTAGTATTTTCAACGGTTCTTCAAAATCGGAATTGACTAAAATTTATATTGCTTTGCAAAGGGCAGAGGAGGAGATTAAACTTATTTGCATGGCAGTCAATAAAGAAATTGAAAAAGGTAATCCGAGGTAATCGGTTGCCAGGATGTGGCGCAGGTAAAAACTGCGCTTTTTTTTGTTAATAAATTTATTGACAAAGATTTTAAAAGTATTAAATTTAATTAATCGGTGTTTTGTTTCGACCTTTAACATGGAGGTTTCAATGATTAAGCGCTTTATCATTGAAGACAAAAAAGTCAGAGACAAAAGTTTTAACATGGTTATGATCTTGCATAAAGATTATCAACCATGCGAGTTGACCGAAGAGATGGTTGAAGATCTCCTTAATGGTAAGATTTCCGGAGAGGGGTATATGTTCTTTTTCAGCAATAGTTTTGAGGCTTGTAGTGCAATCTCTAGATTGCTTATCCGACTTGTCGGAGAAGATCCAAATTTCAATCATGAAGATGAGATTGCCGTAAGAGGTTCTCTTACAGAAGTAGCTATGAAGCTTTAATTGTTCTTTTTGAAAATCAAAAGCTCTGAATACCAAGTTCAGGGCTTTTTTAATAAATATGCAAAGCATATTTTCTACACTCGTTCGCATATATGAATATAACGAATTATATTCATATATACTCACTCCTTTGAAAATAAAAAAGCGCACGTTAATCTCATCTTGAGAAAAACGTGCGCAACACCATCAGCGCGTCATGCGCTATTTTTTGAGAACGACTTCGCCGTATTCGTACCAGTTCTTACCCTTGGGAGGGTTGTATCTTTCGACCTCATTGCCTCTGAGGTGAGGATGTCTATCCTCCGTGAAAGCCACGAGGGTACTTTTGATCACCTTGTCGGCGTCTGCGAGGAGTTCCGTCTTGGTAACCTCGAATTTACTGTTAACGGGACAGTCCGACTTCCAAGTAACTTCGAGCACCCCTTCGTTTTTCGCTGAGGCATTGGTGCCTACGAACAGAGTTCCATCCTTGAACTCGAAGGTGGCGCCTTCAAAATCCTTTTTGATTGATTTTTCGAGGCTTGTGTAAGCCTCAGGCACCTTGCCGTCGTAGGCGACGCCGTTGCTGAAGACAACTTTCTTAATGGCTTTGGCCGGATCGTCGTTTGGTGCGGCGAATGCGGCACCGAAAACGAGACACGTAATCGCTAATGCCGCCAACAGACTGTGAGTCTTGCTTTTGTGCATGATGCACTCCTGAATAGGCTTGAGATGTGGAACTTAAAATCCTTAGCACCTGTTACATCCATATCTGTTACTAATTTAGCATAGCCCTCCTTAAGCCAGTGGCTTGTTTGAATTTACAAAGGTCAATTAATATATTTTTACTCTTTTCATTTTTAATGTCAATAAAATACACTGGTTTGACATAAATAAGATGTTGATATATAAATAAAAGTGGTTGAAACCCCTACCCGCACCCCTCAAGTAGAACGATTTCGGACTAGGTTTTACTAATAATATTTACCATATTTTTTATCAATTCCACACTGCCTGCGAGCAGTGTTTTT
>Ga0209542_10002988_pt1 | contig 36933 bp, 39 predicted proteins | sample RifCSPhighO2_01_FD_184028 | JGI IMG/M metagenome (GOLD analysis project Ga0209542, IMG submission 184028) | Soil microbial communities from Rifle, Colorado - Rifle CSP2_plank highO2_0.1 (SPAdes) (version 2) | ecosystem: Environmental > Terrestrial > Deep subsurface > Rock core/Sediment ...
CTTTAAGCGGTTTTTTGATTAGTAAAGTTTCGGTTTGTGGTCAGGAATAGTTTTCTGCTGAAAACTTCCCCGACCCGGACTCGCACCGTCGCGCTCCGTCTCTCACAAAGTATCCCATACTTTGTGAGCGTGGATGGGATCGAACCATCGGCCTCTGTCTTATCAGGACAGCGTTCTACCACTGAACTACACGCTCAATATTATTAAAAACAGTATAAGAAATATAACAAAAAAAATACATAGACGCAAACCTTCTAAGCCTTATTGGATTAATTTCCCAATTTGCATCTATAATCTGTTTATATTATTATAGAAGAAAGGCCAGATGCCTTTGTTTTTATGGTTGAGAGTAAAGAAAATTTAAATAGTAATAGTCCGTGGTGGAAACCAGCAATACAGATATTCAGTGAAATTTCTACTTGGATTGCAGTACCAATAATATTGGCAATGATTGGAGGTCAGGAGCTGGATAAACATTATGGCACCAAGCCAATTTTTCTTTTAGCATTTGCCGGTGTAGCATTCTTGGTTTCAACATACGGCATAGTAAAGAGCGTCCGGGGTTATGCGGCAAAAATAAGAAGAGAAGAAAAAAAATAATTTAATGGCAATAGAACAAGCAACAACTGGAACAGGCGGGGAGTTGGCCCACGAGATTACGCTTTTTGCCGAGCCCATTTTCCACTATAAAGATTTTACTATTACAAATGCTCTTTTTACTTCCTGGTTTGCTGTTGCGATTATTATTGTTATCTCTCTCGTCTTACGCTCTAAGCTTCGTGTTATTCCTGGTAAAATTCAAAATCTTTTTGAAATTATTGTCGAAAGCGCACTCGGACTATGCGATCAAGTCACAAATAGCAGAGCACTTTCTTTAAGAATTTTTCCTATAGCTATTTCTGTTTTCTTTTTTATTCTTCTCAATAATTGGCTGGGTATTCTACCACTCGGAGGATTTGGAATTATAGAGACTGGCGATCATGGTATGGCCTTTATTCCGTATCTACGTGGAGGTACGGCGGATATCAATACTACAATTGCGCTTGCAGTGATGGCGGTAATTGGTGCCAATATTTTTGGTGTTTTTTCAATTGGTCTATGGAAAACTTTTAATAAATATGTTAATCTAAAAGTGCTCGGGGGAATATTCACGAAAGTTCGCCACGAGCCTACTATTATTATAGTTGCACCTATTACGTTCTTTGTCGGTTTAATAGAGATAGTAGGTGAATTTGCCAAAATTGCTTCGCTCTCATTTCGTCTTTTCGGTAATGTATTTGCCGGAGAAGTTTTATTGGTGTCGATGGCGGCTCTAGTAGCCTACATTATTCCAATACCTTTTCTTTTTCTTGAATTACTGGTTGGGATTATTCAAGCACTCATCTTTTCAATTTTGTTGGTTGTTTACTTTACCATAGGAGCAACTGATCATGAGGAGCATGAGGAAATATTAGTAGAAAAGGTCGTTTAAAATTATTAGTAAAATTAATGAACGAAGTGAATATAATTTTCTAACCCAGTTAAATAATTTTTGCAAAGCAAAAATTATCCAGTAGGACATTTAACAAGGTAATGATTTTTATACTCATTAACATTCGTTAAAAATCAATTATGGAATTAACAACCATTGCGAAAGCTATAGCGATTGGCTTAGGAGCTGTTGGCCCAGCTATAGCTATCGGCATGATCGGATCAAAGGCCATGGAATCAATTGGTCGCAATCCAGAAGCTGCTGGTAAAATACTTGTGCCGATGCTTCTCGCGTGTGCATTCGCAGAAGCTATCGCTATTTATGCGCTTGTGATCGCATTCTCGATATAATTAAAACCTTTTCTAACACAATTTTTAGGTACGGATTTTTTGAAGCTTAAAAAATCTCTTCGAGTCTGAGACTCTCAGAGTCGAATGACCTGAAGTTCTCGACTCGACAGCCTCGAAACCCCAAAAAGTTCTGTTTTAAAAGGTTTTAAGAACCTACAAGCATGGATTCAATTATTTCCACATTTCATATAGATTGGAAAATCATTACTGCTCAAATGGTTAATTTTGGAGTTGTTTTTGTGGTTCTATACATTTTTGCTCTAAAGCCTTTAAATAAACTAATGACAGAACGCTCAGAGAAAATAGCTAAGGGAGTAGGTGATGCAAAAAAAAGCGCAGAGATGTTAAAAGCAACCAGTCTTGAATATGATGAAGTTCTAGCGAAAGCTCGGATTGAAGCCAATAAAATTTTTCAAGAGGGGCAAAAAGAAGCAGAAATAAAAAAAGCTTCCATGTTGGAAAATGCCAAAACTGAAGTCGCAACAATGATCGCCTCTGGTAAAAAAACACTCGAAAATGAAAAAACAAAGATGGTCGAAGAAGCCAAAACAGAAATCGTCAATCTAACGATGCTTGCTACGGAAAAATTAATTAGCAGTAAGCAGGATTTAAATAATTTATAATGACTGTAATATCAAACAATGATATAGCTCGCGCCATATATCTGGCCTCAAAGGAAAATAACGATGCTCTATCGCCAGCTCTACCTGGCAGAGTTGTGAATTTTCTATTTAAAAAACGACTTTTATCTTGCGCTCCTGACATATTATTAAGATTAGACAAAATAATTAATCAAGAAAAAGGTAGAATAGTAGTAAGAATAACAAGTGTTACGAAGATGCAAGATAGAGCAAAGACTGAACTTGAGCAATTTTTAAAAAAGCGTTACTCGGCTAAAGAAATTTCCTTTTTTGAAATTCTAGATACAAGATTAGTAGGTGGGATTAAAGTAGAAGTAAATGACGAAATTATAGATCTCTCAATAAGAAATAAAATTTCAAAATTACAAGAATATCTAACAAGAAGCGTATGAGTAATAATAACATTGTAGAAAATTTAAGAAAAGAGATAAATAATTTTTCACTTAAATTAAAAATTGAAAAAGTAGGAAAGGTGATGGAAGTTTTTGACGGTATTGCAAAAGTTTCTGGTCTCTCTGATATTAAATCATCTGAAATGGTTATTTTCCAAAATGGTGAAAATGGTGTTGCGTTAAATTTAGAAGAAGACGCAGTGGGTGTCATCATTCTCGGTGACTTTTCTAAAATTAAAGAAGGCGATGATGTTAAAGCCACTGGACGAATTCTTGAAATACCAGTATCTGATAATATTTTAGGACGAGTGGTAAATGCTCTTGGTGTTCCAATAGATGGTAAGGGAGTGATCAAAGCCGATAAAACCTATCCTATTGAAAAAGTAGCTCCCGGCGTCATCACCCGCCAGTCTGTGGATCAACCAGTTTCCACGGGCATTAAGGTTATTGATGCCATTATTCCTGTTGGCCGAGGTCAGCGCGAGCTCATCATTGGTGATAGACAGACAGGTAAAACAGCTATTGCTATTGATGCTATTTTAAACCAGAAAGGTCAAAATATGATTTGTGTTTATGTTTCTATTGGTCAAAAGGATTCTAAATTACGAAAGCTTCAAGCTCGTCTCGAACAGGGTAATAGCATGGATTATACAGTTATTGTTTCTGCGGGAGCATCAGAAGCTGCTGCTATGTCATACATTGCGCCATATGCTGGAGTATCCATCGCGGAATATTTTATGGATCAGGGTAAAGATGTATTAATTATTTATGACGATCTTTCCAAGCATGCTGTAGCATATCGTGAAATCTCTCTACTTCTTCGTCGCCCTCCGGGACGTGAAGCCTACCCCGGTGATGTTTTTTATTTACACTCTCGCCTTTTAGAGCGTGCTTGTCGGCGCAATGAAAAATATGGTGGAGGATCGATTACCGCTTTTCCAATTATCGAAACTCAAGCTGGTGATATTTCCGCTTACATTCCGACCAATGTTATTTCTATTACCGATGGACAGATTTTTTTAGAAACCGACCTTTTTTATAAAGGGATTCGACCGGCGGTAAATGTAGGGTCTTCCGTGTCTCGTGTGGGCTCATCTGCGCAGATTAAAGCGATGAAGAAAGTTGCTGGCACACTAAAGCTTGACCTCGCCCAGTTTCGTGAGCTTGAAGCGTTTTCCCAATTCGGTTCTGACCTAGATGATGCTACCAAGCGTCAATTAGAACGTGGCAAAAGAGCAGTAGAAGTCTTAAAACAACTTCAGTATGCGCCAGTCAAGACAGAGCACCAAGTAGTAACTTTATATGCTCTCGTGAAGGGTTTTATGGATGATGTGTCGGTAGAGAAGATCAAAGAATTTGAACAAGGTTTGATTGATTACAGTGAGAATAACGCAAAAACTTTCTATAAGGAAATTCGTGATGCGAAAATGTGGACTGAAAAAAGTGAGGAGCAATTGAAAAAGATAATTATAGAGTTTAAAAGTAGCTTCGAATAACTAAAGTTCAGAATTAATATTTATGGCTGGAACAAAAGAAATCAAAAGAAGAATAAAGAGTGTCAAGAACACGAAAAAGATCACTAAAGCAATGGAGCTAGTGGCAGCTTCCAAGATGAAGCGTGCGGTGGCTTCTACACTGGCTTCGCGTTTGTATGCTGGATATTCTTGGGAGATTTTAACCTCTATTTCTAAGAGTTTAGATGAACATATACATCCGCTTTTTGAACAACGTAATGTAAAAAATATATTGATTATATTAATTAGCTCAAATCGTGGATTATGTGGGGCTTACAATGCCCAGGTTATTAAAAAAGTTCTTTTTGAATTAAAAATAGAAGCTAAGAATAGAAATATAGATTTTATCACTATAGGTAAAAAAGGGAATATGGCCATGAGTCGTTTAGATAGAAATATAATTGCTACCTTTAACGATCTCCCAGATAATATTTCACTCTCGGATATTTTACCCATATCAAAACTTGCAATAGATGAATACAGCAATTTACGATATGACAATGTTTTGGTGGCTTTTACAGATTTTGTTTCAGCACTTACTCAAAAACCAAATATCAAAAAAATACTTCCTATATCAAAAATAGAATTTAAGAATTTAATAGACAGTCATGCAGAAGAAATGAATCGAGATTTAGACAAAACCAATAAGAAAACTGATTACTTATTCGAAGGAGATTTTAGTACGTTAATAGGGTCGCTCGCAGAAAAGATTACTAGGATGCAGATATATCAAGCACTTTTAGAATCTAATGCTTCCGAACAATCTTCTCGCATGGTGGCTATGAAAAATGCTAGCGATGCTTCAGGAGAAATGATAGATGACTTAACCTTAGTATTCAATAAAGCCCGTCAGTCGAACATAACAAGAGAAATATCAGAAATTAGTGCCGGAATGGCATCAGTCAATTAAAAATTACGAATTACAAATTAAGAATTAAAAATTATGCAAACAGGTACAATTAAAAGAATTATAGGACCGGTCGTAGATGTAGATTTCGGTGAGAATCTGCCTGATATTTACAATGCATTAAAGGTGATGAATGGCAATAAAAAAGTTATTCTGGAAGTTGAACAACATCTAGGTGGTGGAGTTGTTCGTGCCGTAGCTATGGATACGACTGATGGACTGGCGCGTGGAATGGAAGTTGTGAATACCGGTACACCTATTTCTGTACCTGTGGGTAGTGCGACTTTGGGTAGAATTTTTAATGTGTTAGGAGAAGCCATAGACGATGGTAAGCCAGTAACGACTGATAAAAAATTACCAATACATCGAAATGCGCCAGAATACGTAAAACAAGCAACAAAAGTAGAAATTTTAGAGACTGGCATTAAAGTCATTGACCTGATCTGCCCTGTGTTGAAGGGTGGAAAGGTGGGTCTTTTCGGCGGTGCAGGTGTCGGCAAGACTGTGGTTATTCAAGAGCTTATTCACAATATAGCAAGCAACCACGGAGGCTATTCGGTCTTTGCTGGGGTAGGAGAGCGAACTCGTGAAGGTAATGACCTTTTTCATGAAATGAAAGAATCTGGCGTACTTCCAAAAGTTGCGATGGTCTTCGGACAAATGAATGAACCACCGGGCGCTCGTCTACGTGTAGCGCTTTCCGGACTCACGATGGCAGAGCATTTCCGTGATGCGGAAGGCAAGGACGTGCTTCTTTTTATTGATAATATTTTTCGATTTACTCAAGCGGGTTCCGAGGTGTCTGCGCTCCTAGGACGTATTCCTTCTGCGGTGGGTTATCAGCCAACTTTAGGAACAGAAATGGGAATTTTGCAAGAACGTATTACTTCTACCGACAAAGGTTCAGTGACTTCTGTGCAAGCAGTTTATGTACCAGCAGACGATCTTACTGACCCAGCTCCAGCGACGACATTTGCACACTTGGACTCCACTGTTGTGCTAAACCGTTCTCTTTCTGAAATAGGTATTTATCCGGCTGTTGACCCGCTTGATTCGTCCTCTACAATACTCGATCCAAATATTGTCGGACAGGAACACTATAATGTTTCTCGCGAGGTGCAGCGTGTGCTTCAGCGCTACAAAGATCTGCAAGATATCATAGCGATACTTGGAATGGAAGAACTTTCTGAAGCGGACAAAGAACTCGTGGCTCGCGCCCGCAAGGTACAGAAGTTTCTTTCTCAACCATTTTTCGTGGCAGAACAATTTACCGGAACAAAAGGCCAGTACGTACCGCTTGCTGAAACTATCCGTTCATTTAAGGAAATATTGGAAGGGAAGCATGATGATAAGCCGGAGAATGATTTTTATATGCGAGGCGCGATGTAGCGCCGAAGTCCTGATGAGCGTAGCGAAGAAGGAAAAGCACCTTGAAAATTTAAAATAGCTTCTCTTGAAAAGCACACATAATTTTCTACTGAAAATTTGCTCTGCTCGTCGCGGAAGTTAATAATAAATGGATTACCATTTTTATTTTCTAAGCTCCTCCGTAAGGCATTTCTCAAGAACTATTTTAAATTTTTAGAACAAAACACATGTCAAAACAACTAAAATTAAAAATAATCACACCAGAGCGTCTTGTCTTGGAAGAGATGGTAGATCGCGTGAGCTTGCCAACAACCCTGGGTGAGATCACGGTTTTACCAGATCATATTCCTTTAATTACAGGACTTTCTTCTGGAGATGTTGCTGCATCTATAGATGGCGAGTATGTGCCCTTTGCCGTGGTGGGAGGGTTTTTGGAAGTAAAAACGAACGAACAGGGCATGACTGAAGTCGCGGTGCTGGCGGATTTTGTCGAGCATGTGTCGGAGCTTACGGATAAAAAAATTGAACAAGCGAAGAATAAAGCAGAGGAATTAAAGAAACAAATGGAGAATAAAGAGCATGTCGACTTCGAACACTTTGAAGCAGAACTCGAGCGTTCACTGACTCGCGTAAAAATTGCAGACAAATGGCGAACTAAGAAGTATAGAAAATAATGAGTAAGCTATATATAGTTGCGACGCCTATAGGGAATATGGGGGACATCACGCTCCGGGCTATTGAGACGCTCAAAAGTGTGGATTTGATACTATGTGAAGACACCCGACAGACACGTAAGATTTTAGAGAAGTATAATATCAATAAACCCACGATGAGTTATCCATCTGACGATGTTGTCGGAAAAAACTATAGACCAAGCAAACTCGCAAAGATTTTTACATTATTAGAAGATGGTAAAAATCTTGCGCTAGTCTCTGATGCTGGTACACCAGGGATCTCTGATCCGGGTGCTTTGCTTGTTTCTGAAATAAAAGAAAAATTAAATGACATAGAAGTGATTCCAATCCCGGGAGCCTCAGCTGTTATCACTGCGCTATCTGCGTCGGGTTTACCAATGCACGATTTTACTTTTTTAGGTTTTTTACCGCATAAAAAGGGCAGGGAAACTTTATTTAAAGAAATTGCCGAAGCCAAACGCACAATGGTCTTTTACGAATCCCCTCATAGAATTTTAAAAACTTTAGAATCTTTGCGAAAATTTTGCCCAGAGAAAAAAGTCTGCATTGCCCGCGAACTAACAAAAATTTATGAAGAATTTAAAACTGGTTCAGCAGGAGAACTTTTGGAATATTTAAATAAAAATAAAGAAAAACAAAGAGGAGAGTTCACGGTAATTGTTGCTTAATAAAAAAGAAAACCCGTCCGGAAGCGAAAGGACGGTGTCTCCTTCCACCCGGACGGGGTGTGTCACTACTTCACTCGTCGCCATGCTCGTAAAAGCACGGTCCTTCCCGTAGGTCGTCGAGAGGGGAGACAACCTCCTCGAAAAGAACTCCCCCTTTGAAGGCAGGGTCGGAATTTTCGTCAACGATCCTTCTCGCCTCTTCTAGTGAGAGGGCCGTAACTCGCCTCACGAGTATTTGGGAAACTTCTTCCCTAACATGTTGTGTGGCCAGCAAAAAAAGCATCTTGTTTCACTCCTCCACTTGAGATAATAAGCTATCTCAAAAAAATTTGCAACAACTCATTTCAATTTGTGTTTCAAGCACGTAATAATGGACCAATCAAATTTTCCTTTTTCCGCTAAGTATTTCATTTTATCTAATGCCCAAATAGAGTCATCTAAAACTTCATCGCATGCTTGGTATAACATTTTTGCTTCCGCCGCCAATTTTCTATAACTATATCTTCCCGTGTAAAATTCTTTCGGCATTTTCTCCCAACCATTCATTTTATAGTAACAATTCACAATTTCATGAACCGAGTTTATAGCTTGTTTGTGTTTTTTTAAGTTTTCCAAATATCCTTCAAATGGATTTCGCATATCGTCTTTTTTGTCATTTTTCATTCTTTCATTTTAACACAAATATGGTATATTGGCGGAATGGGTATTTTTTCAAAAAAATTAGGTATAGATTTAGGAACAGCGAACACCCTGGTATTTTTGCCGGGTAAGGGAGTAATATTGAATGAGCCTTCAGTGGTAGCAGTTTCGGAGCAGGACAATAAGATTTTAGCTATTGGCTTTGAAGCTAAAGATATGATTGGAAAAACACCAGATTCTATCATTACCTACCTTCCAATGAAAGATGGAGTAATCGCAGATTATCGTGTGACAGAAGCAATGCTCCATTATTTTATCAATAAAGCATTGGGGCCGTTTAATTTTTTTAAACCAGATGTAATGATATCAGTGCCAGCGGGCGTTACTAGTACAGAAAGGCGAGCGGTCATCGAAGCAGCCATACGCGCGGGCGCCAAAAATGCTTATGTGGTTAAAGAGCCGATATTAGCGGCGATTGGCGCAGGCATTCCAATTTATGAATCCAAAGGTCACATGGTTGTAGATATAGGTGGAGGTACGACGGATGTTGCAGTCATATCACTTGGAGGAATAGTAGCTTCTACTTCAGTTAAATGTGCTGGAAATAAAATAGATCAAGCGATAGCTGATTATATTAAAAAAACTTTTAATTTGGCAATAGGCGATAGGACAGCAGAAGAAGTAAAAATAAAAATTGGCGCAGCTGTGCCACTTGAAGAAGAATTAAGTGTAACGATTAAAGGTAGAGATTTTATTCAAGGATTGCCTAGATCTGCTCGGGTTTCAACTAATGAAATAGTGCACGCCATAGACAGAGAGTTAAAACAAATAATAAAAGCAATCAAAGATGTTTTACAAGAAACTCCACCAGAATTAGCTTCAGACATTATTGATCAGGGCATTATCATGACTGGCGGTTCTTCATTGTTGCGAAATTTTACTGATTTGGTTTATAGAAAAACTGGTGTTAAAGCAACTCTAGCTGAAGATTCTCTTTTTTGTGTGGTGAAAGGTACGGGCATAGCACTTGAACATCTAGATGTGTACAAGAAGACAGTTTTAAGTAAAAAGTAATTATGATTTTAAAACACTTAGATAAAGATAACCTGCATCATGCGTATCTCATAGAAGGAAAACGAGAGGAAATCATACCGGAAATTTTAGTGTTTATGAAAAGTCTGGGGATAAATACTAGTGGTAATAATTCAGATTTCTGTCACATCGCAGTGGATTCTTTTAAGATTGAAGATGCGCGTTTCCTGAAATTTTTTGGGGTAGAAAAAGGATTCACCTCTCAAAAAAAAATATTTATAATATCTGCCAATAGTTTTCTATTGGAGGCACAAAATAGTTTACTAAAAATATTCGAAGAACCGATAGAAAACACTCATTTTTTTGTAATTGTGCCAGATATTAACTCTCTCCTTAAAACTCTTGTTTCCAGATTTTATCTAATTTCCACCAAGTCCGACCCCCAAAAAGGAACAAAAGACGCAGAAGAATTCATTGTTATGTCTCTCAAAAATCGGATTGATTTTATAAAAGAATTACTGAAGGAAAATGAAGAAAAAGATGAAAAAGAAAATGAGATTGTTGTACTAGACTCTGCTCGATCTAAAGCCCTAAAATTTTTAAATGAAGTTGAACTTGCATTGCATCAGCAAGTCATGTTAAAGGGAACTTTTGACACACATATTGATTTCTTCAGTCACATTTTAAAAGTTCGTGAATTTCTCCGTATGCCCGGAAGTTCTACTAAAAGTTTAATGGAATCTGTGGCGTTGATTATTCCAAATTTCCAAAATTAGTTTTCGAGTGCTATAATAAACTTATGCAGTACAATTTCTCAAATTTTAAAACTGAATTAAAAAAAGCAGAAGACTTTTTAGGTAAAGAATACAACCAATTAAACATTGGTCGGGCGTCACCCATGGTTTTAGATGCTGTAATGGTTGAGTCTTACGGTGCGCGTGTGTCACTCAAGAATGTGGCAAATATTTTTATTGAAGACCCTAAAACTTTACGTGTTGTGCCTTGGGATAAAAATCAGATTAAAGAAGTAGAAAAAGCTATAACCATTACCAACTTGGGACTTTCCGTGGCTATCGATGATGCAGGTATTAGGGTTATTTTCCCACAGTTGACCACAGAGTCCAGAGAAACTCTTGTGAAAGTTTTAAAAGAAAAATTAGAGGAAAGCAGAATAACGGTACGCCGAGAACGTGAACACATATGGAAAGACGTAGAGATGAGAGAAAAAGAGGGAAAACTTACAGAAGATGAAAAATTCCGCGCTAAAGAAGAGTTACAAAAAATAATTGATGAATCTAATAGAAATTTAGAAGCAAGTTTTGAGAAGAAGCAAAAGGAAGTAATGGGATAAATGTATGAATCCTGTTAGAAATATGAAAAAGAAAATTACAACAAAATATTATTTAATAATGAATTTCTAACAGGATGAATATTTTAATTTTTCTTATAATTCTTTTAGTTTTGGTATTGGTTCATGAATTTGGGCATTTTTTTACTGCCAAGAAATTTGGTATTAGGGTTGACGAATTCGGTTTTGGTTTTCCGCCCAAATTATTTGGTCGTAAATATGGAGAAACAGAATATAGTTTGAATCTTTTACCTATTGGCGGTTTTGTAAAAATTTTTGGTGAGAATCCTGATGAAGAGAATATGAATGGAGTGGATAGAAACAGGAGTTTCGTCAATAAAGCAAAATGGAAACAAGCCATAGTGCTTTTTGCTGGAGTATTCGCAAATTTTCTGCTAGCCTGGGTCATGCTTTCTATTGGTTTTATGTCTGGACTTCCGACTTCAGTTGGGAGTGAGATCGGGGGCTCTCGTCTTACGGATGTAAATTTAGTAGTAGTCTCTGTGACGACAGAATCTCCAGCCGAAAAAGCTGGATTAAAATCCGGTGATAAAATTGTAAATATCAATAGTGGCGAAGATAAAATTTCTGAGATCAACCCAGATACAGTAAAATCTTTTATACTTTCTCATGGAAATAAAGAAATTGAAATTGGATATTCTCGCGGAATTAACAAGAATATAAATTATGCAAAGTTAACTCCAGCTATTAGTGTCACGAATGATAAACCCGTAATAGGTATAGCCATGGATCAAATTGGCATAGCTCAACTACCTATTTTCACTGCATTTTGGGAAGGAATAAAATTAACTCTATTTATAACCCAAAACACTGCCGCAGGACTTTATACGCTTATTTTTGATGGATTACAGGGTAAAGGTAGTTTTTCCTCGGTGACCGGACCAGTGGGCATGGTGGGTATTGTCGGCGATGCTTATCAATTTGGTTTCGTTTATCTTTTATCTTTTGCCGCGCTCATTTCTATAAATTTGGCAATTATAAATTTACTTCCATTCCCAGCTCTTGATGGTGGGCGGCTTTTCTTTTTATTGATTGAAAAAATAAAAGGTTCACGGATTAATCCAAAGTTTGCAAACACTACCAATATGATTGGTTTTGGTATTTTGATACTTTTAATGCTTGTTGTCACCTATCATGATGTGGTTAAATTGTTTTAATTGTTTTAATTGTTTTAATTGTTTTTATGCAAAAAATAAAACACATTCGACAAGCTCAGTGCAGGCTAATTCACGAAGTCCGAGCGGTTAAAACAAAAAAAGAATTATCATGCATCATCAAAGCGCAGAGAATCAGCGAGCGGGTTTTGGGAGATGTTTTGAAAAAGTTAAAGACGGGCGTTACTGAGATTGAAATTTCTAATTTAATAAAAAAATCTTTTGTAAAGTATGGTGCCCCAATTTTATCTTTTTCTCCAATTGTTGCCTTCGGTACAAATACTGCAGATATTCATCATGAGCCCAATAAGGCTAAATTAAAAAAAGGCGATATTATCATGTTGGATTTTGGTTGTACAGTCAAACATTATTGTTCTGATATGACTCGCACTTTTTTTTGGGGAGAACCAAATACAAGGCAAAAGAAAATTTATGAAGATGTATTGCAGGCTATGAATTTAGCTATGAGTAAAATTGGAAAAGGGGAAAGAAGGGCAAAAATGATAGATAAAGTTGCTCGTGGATATTTAAATAAAAAATATGGAATAAAAAAGTTTCCTCATGGCTTAGGTCATGGAGTTGGCACAGTTATACACGAATGGCCAAATTTTAAAGCAAAAAGCGAAGACACTATTCCCATTGGATGTGTTATGACGATAGAGCCCGGATTATACTTTAAAGGTTATGGTGGTATAAGAATAGAAGACATGATTTTAATTACAAAAAATAGCTATAGAAACTTGACGAATGTGCAAAAAGATCTTAAAAATACAATTTTAAAGCTTCACTAGAATTCTGTAAAGAATTAAGAGTTATCCACAGTTTTTTTGACTTTAAATTTTTTATTCTTATACTATAAGAGTATTTTAAAAATAGATTTTTGCAAAAAATGCCCATAAAAAATAAAAAAAATAAAGTTAGTGTAGCAATCCTGTGTGGTGGACCATCACTTGAACGGGGAATATCGTTGAACTCTGCTCGAAGTGTGCTTGACCATTTGGGTAGTCAAGGCGTGGAGATCGTTCCTATATATTTCAATGAACGAAAAACCCCCTACAAGATATCTATTGCTCAGCTTTACTCAAATACTCCAAGTGATTTTGATTTTAAATTAAATAAATCACAGCTTTCAGAATCTTCGCTTATTCGGATTTTGAAAAAAGTTACTATTGTTTTTCCATGTATCCATGGAAGTTTTGGTGAAGACGGAGAAATTCAAAATTTTCTGGAAAAACACAATATTCCTTTCATTGGTTCTTCTTCTCGAGCTTGTAAAATAGCCTTCGATAAATATAAAGCAAATGAATATATTCGCTCACTTGGGTTTTATGCTCCTAATTCCATCGTTATAAAAATTACAGACAACAATAAGGAAATTGCGCAGAAAGTAACTAAGTTTTGGAAAGATGAAAAAATAACTCGTGCCATAGTAAAACCAGCCTCAGGGGGCTCAAGTATCGGTGTATTCTCCATGGAAAGTTCCAAAGATGCAATAGAGGCAATAGAGAATTTATTCAGTAAACGCATGGATACCCGTGTAGTTGTCGAGCCTTTCGCCTTTGGTCAGGAATTTACTATAATCATACTTCAGAATAGATTTAATATGCCTGTTGCTTTAATACCTTCAGAAATAGAAACGGACTACAACGAAAATCAATTTTTTGATTTTCGGAAAAAATATCTTCCAACACGTCAAGTAACGTATCATTGTCCTCCTAGGTTTAGTAATGAAATAATTGAAAAAATACAGATAGAAGCGGAACAACTTTTCTCTGTTTTCGGCATGCAGGATTTTGCTCGTTTCGACGGTTTTCTATTTCCTGATGGGAATATCTGGTTTTGTGATTTTAACCCAATCTCTGGCATGGAACAGAATAGTTTTCTTTTTCAACAGGCGTCCCGTATCGGCTTTTCTCATCAAGATTTATTTCGCTTTATTGTAAATAATTCGTGTCTCCGTCGAGATATTTCAGTATTAATTGAAAATAAATTTACTACTAAAAAACGTAAATCAGTTGCTGTGCTTTTCGGTGGAGAGACAGCAGAAAAGCAAGTTTCGCTAATGAGTGGAACCAATGTCTGGCTAAAACTACGAGGTTCTAAAATATATAAACCTCATCCTTATTTATTAGCTAAAAAAGAAGAAGTCTGGGAACTTCCTTATTCTTATATTCTCAATCATACGGTAGAAGAAATAATAACAAATGCAGAAAATGCCCCGAAGGACATAGAAAGACTTTTTTTTCTTATTGAAAAAGTAAAAATTAAATTGTTTCTTCATCCATCCGACATTTCCGAAGATTTCTTTATGCCTAAAAAATATCGATTGAATCAAGTTCTCAAAAAGCACCCTTTTATTTTCTTAGCTCTACATGGTGGAGTTGGCGAAGATGGAACTTTACAAAAAGTTTTAGAAAATAAAAAAAATACATTTAATGGGTCAGGAAGTATGGCGTCAAAATTATGTATGGATAAGTGGGAAACTAATGAAATCATCAAAGATGCAAGTATAAAAGGTGTCAGCGTGGCCAAACATGTTTTATTTAAAATAAAAGATATCCCAGAGAACATTGATGATAGTCTGACAGAAGTACATTGGGTTATGCTTTTAGAGCGACTTAGCTCAAAAACAATTATTGCCAAGCCCAGGGGCGATGGTTGTTCTATGGGTGTGGTTAGGCTTTTTACTAAAAAAGACTTAGCTTTGTATATTTCTCTCATAAAAAATAAGATTCCTATTGCCACACCGTATACTTTTACAAATCAAATAAATAGCATTGATATGCCCGAAGGAGAAGTACAAGATATAATCTTCGAATCATTTATAGAAACTGATAAATTAAAGGTTCACGGAAGTAAAATTACCCATACTCCCAAAAATGGATACATCGAAATGACGGTAGGAGTAGTGGAAGATAATGGACGCATTAAAGCTCTTTCTCCCTCTATCACCGTAGCAGAGATGGCGATACTTTCCGTTGAAGAAAAATTCCAAGGTGGTACGGGTGTAAATATTACACCCGTACCTATTGAAATTGTTTCCAGAAAAAATCTTAATAAGATAAAAAATTTAGTTGAAAAAGTTGCTGACCGTGTCGGTATTCGTGGTTATGCGCGCATAGACATATTTGCTCATATCAAAACAGGGAATATCATTGTAATAGAAATCAACACCTTGCCCGGGCTTACTCCCTCAACAGTACTCTATCATCAAGCATTAGCAGAGAATCCGCCAATTTTTCCACTACAATTTTTAGAGAAAATTATTAAAAATACCGGATACTGATACTGCAATATATCAGTACAAATATGATGGCATGATAAAAAATATTTCCCCACTTTCTTTTGTTGAACTATCTCGAAAAAATTTAATCAACAATATAAAACAATTTAAGAGTTTGACCAAGATAGGCACGAAGTTTATTGTGGTCATCAAAGGCAATGCTTATGGTCATGGGCAAAATTTTATGGTACAAATTCTCGAACCATATACGGACTACTTTCAAATAGACAGCGTGGAGGAACTTAGAATTTTACGGAAGGTGAGTAATAAAGAGGCCTTTCTTTTTGGTTTTGTGCAAAAAATAGACTTATTGAACGCTCTCAGTCTCGGATGTATTCTGACTGTTTTTTCAATCGAACAATTAACAGAAATAAACAAGGTGGCGGAAAAACTAAAAATAAGACAAGAAATTCATGTGTCGGTAGATGCGTATTTAGGACGTGAGGGTTTTTTATTAAGCGAACTGCCAAAATTATTTCAAGAAATAAGGAAGTGTAAAAATATAAAATTTTCTGGAATCTATGCGCATTTCGCAAACATTGAAGATACTCGTCTCTCCGAACAGTCATTTGAGAGGACTACTAATCTTACACATGCGCACAAACAAATTAACGAATATAAACGAGCATTGGAATTAGCAGAAAAGTTTGGGTTTAAAAATTTACAAACGCACATCTCCTCAACTTCTGGAATTTTGGCTTATGAAAAAACAAAGGGAATTCATGGATTGGTACGTCTTGGCATCGGTACATATGGTTTGTGGCCTTCGAAATATCTGAAATTAACATACAAAAATTCTGATCTTGACTTAAAACCTGTTTTGTCGTGGAAAACCAAAGTCGCGCAAGTAAAAACTTTGCCCAAAGGAAATACTATTGGTTACGGACTGACTTATAAAACTAAAAAAGAAACAAGAATCGCTATAATTCCGCAAGGATATGCTGATGGTGTGGATAGAGGTTTGTCAAACAAAGGAGAAGTTTTAATTAGGGGTACTAAATGTAGAATTCTTGGGAGAGTATCAATGAACATGTTTGTAGTTGATGTAAGTCATTTACCTAAAATCAAAGTAGAAGATGAAGTTGTGATTTTAGGTAGCCAAGGTGAAAAGAAAATTACTGCAGAAGGAATAGCAGCAAAAATTGGTACAATAAATTATGAGATAACTACGCGTATCAGCGCCCTTCTGCCGAGAGTAGTTGTATAAAAATTCCCTTCGATTTTTTTCTTGTTAAGGAGGAGAGGAAATAGGTTGCTTTTAATATTTTTTTATACTAATATCTAAGTATGTCACAAGATAGACTTATAAAACTTGCCTGTTCTACTTGCAAGCGTATAAATTACTGGTCCAGCAAAAACAAAAAACTCGTTACAAAAAAAATCGAGCTCAAAAAATTCTGCAAATGGTGCCGTAAACAGACTAAACATAAAGAAATTAAGAAATAGATTTCTCCGTTTTTTCTGCTATACTTAGCCTATATTCTTTGAATCTGGGCGATTAGTTAAGTGGTATAACTTCGGTCTCCAAAACCGATGTCGGGGGTTCGATTCCCTCATCGCCCGCAGTATGTAGACATTAAAAAACATTATGACCCAACTATTTGACGTTTCATCTATCATCACAACTTATGGATATTTAGGGATTTTTATAATTGTTTTTCTAGAATCTGGCATATTTTTTGCTCTTCCAGGGGATAGTCTGCTTTTTACCGCAGGTCTTTTTGCATCAACTTTTGGTTTGAATATTTATTTTTTAATACCGATTATATTTTTTAGCACTTTTCTGGGAGGCATAATTGGTTATGAAATAGGTGTTAATTTAGAAAAACTTAGAAATTTTACCTTTTTTAGAAAAATACTTAAAAAAGAACACATAGAAAAAGCCAATAAATTTTTTAATGAACATGGGAAATTCGCGATTACCTTTTCTCGTTTTATTCCAATTGTACGTACCTTTGTTCCAATTGTGGCCGGAGTGGCGCACATGAAATATAGTTTATTTATGAAATACAGTATAATAGGTTCTTTGTTGTGGTCAACTACTGTAACACTTTTAGGTTATTTCCTGGGTCAAGTTTTTCCTCATCTTAAAAATTATCTTTCCTGGATCCTCATATTGATTGTTTTCATATCTATCATACCTGTAGTCTTCGAAATAACAGAAGAGCGAAAAAAATTTTAAAGTTTCTTTTGAATATAGTTTTCTATTTCTTTAAACTGAAGAGGGGAGAACCATTTGATATTTTTATCTTTTTTAAACCACGTCATTTGTCGTTTGGAATAGTTTATGGTTTCTTGGACCACTTTTCCATACGTTGGTTTAAAGTATTCAAAACCAAGTTCCCGTAATCTCTTATTAGATATTCCAGCTTTTTTTAATTTTTTTATTTCATTTATTAAACCATTTTTAAACATTTGTTTTACTCTTTTTTCTATTTTATTTTTTAAAATATCAAGTGGTAAATATAAACCAATTTTTATGAATTTATACTGAGGCAAGGCCGCAGTAATTTTAGGCACCTTACTAAGAACTTTTACTATTTCAATCGCTCTTACTAATCTAACTTTATTTTTTATATCTATGTTTTTAGCACGCAGAGAGTCCAACTTTTCTAATATTTTTAAAAGTTCTAATACTGACTTTTTTTCTAAATTCTTTCTCAACTTTAAATTTGGAGGAACTTCGGGGAAAATTAAGCCCTTTGTTACTGCATCAATATAAAATCCTGTTCCTCCACAAATGATCGGAATTTTATTCCGCTCCATTATTTCTTTGATTTTTTCTTCAGCTAATTTTTTATATTGCACAACAGTGAACTGATTTTTAGGATTCATCACATCAAGTAAATAATGTGGAATTCCCCTCATTTCTTTTTTGGAAATTTTACCAGTACCAATATCAAGTCCTTTATAAATTTGTCGAGAATCTGCAGAAATTATTTCACCGCCATTTTTTTTAGCCGAAGGTCCTGAGCATAGTCGAAGGGCAATTTTTACAGCTAGACCACTTTTACCTGTGGCAGTTTGACCTAAAATTACAATTACTTTTCTCATTGAATAACTTTTATATTTGCGCCAATAGAATTTAATCGTTCTGCGATTTCTTCATAACCGCGATTTATCATATAAACATTTCGGAGGATTGACGTACCTTTTGCTGCAAGCATGGATATGAGTATTACCATAGAAGGTCGCAGGGCCGGTGGACAAACGATTTGGGCTGCTTTAAGCGGAGTTCCACCCGTAATAAACAAGCGATGTGGGTCGGCAAGAGTTATGTTTGCGCCAAGACGATTTAATTCTGTCATATATATCATCCGTATCTCGTAGACCCAGTCATGGATCATTGTCTCACCTTTAGCTTTTATTGCAATTGGTACGAAAAATGGTAGATTATCAATATTTATGCCTGGATAAGGGTTGGAATGAAGTTTGTCAGATAATGCTTTTAGTTTGCTTGGAAATATTTCTATATCAGCGAGCTTGGTACGACCATTGTAAGAATAGTATACTTTTGAAATTTTATATTTTAAATTCATTCGTCTTAATTTCTCCATTTCAAGAGACAAAAAATCTATCGGGGAGCGAGTTATGGTGAGTCTAGAATTAGTAATAATTCCTGCTGAGATGAACATCATGGATTCTATCGGGTCTTCGCTATTCCAATACTCAACATCTTTATTTATTTCTTTGGCGCCATGTACTACCAGGGTGGAAGTACCGATGCCTTCAATCTCTACTCCCAGCGCCTCAAGGAAGAAACATATTTCTTGCACCATATAGTTTGCGCTGGCAAAATTTATGGTTGTAACACTAGAGATTAAGGAGGAAGCAGTCAGTACATTTTCACAAGCTGTGTCTCCAGATTCATACATTACAATATTTGCAGGTTTTAATTTTTTAACTGTGATTTTATAATTTGTCTCTGTTGTTTTTATTTTTACACCGAGTTCTTCTAAGGCGTAAGTATGAGCCGCAATAGTGCGTTTGCCTAAATTACATCCATGTGGGTGAGGAATAGAGAAAGAAGGTAATTTGTGTATGAGAGGTCCCATAAGCATAATGATTGAACGTGTTTTCACAGCTGATTCAATGTTTATATCTGCCATTTTAAATTTTTTAGGAGGTGTGATTTTGACTGTATTATTGTCCAACCATTTGACCAATACCCCGATGCTTTCTAGAATTTCAATTACTCTATATACTTCTTCAATGCGCGCAATGCCGTGCAAAGTTGTTATTCCACTATTCAAAAGAGAAGCGCACAAAAGACCCACAGAACCATTTTTAGAAAAATTTGTTTTTATAGTGCCGCTCAATTTTTTCCCCCCATTAACCTGAAAATCAATAGAGTGACTTAATGATATTTTTCTTTTCTTCATTTTTTTACTCATGTGCCGGAGGAGAGAATCGAACTCTCACCCCTTGCGAGACACGATTTTGAGTCGTGCGCGTCTACCAATTCCGCCACTCCGGCAACTAGAAAAACATACTTCACATACTTCGGTAATTTTTCCACATTTATACTTTACTAAAATTTTATGCTAAAATCAATCCATGTCTAATTTATATTCAAATTCAATTTTTTGGATTGACACAGATAAAATAAAACCAAACCCATATCAACCACGACGGGACTTTGACGAAGTGCGTTTGCAGGATTTAGCTTTATCTATTAAACAATACGGAGTACTTCAACCACTTACGGTTTCTCGCGTGGAAGTAGAAAAAGAAGGTGGGGGACTCATGACTGAATATGAACTTATCGCTGGCGAGCGTAGATTACGCGCAGCTATAATAGCCGGGGTTTCTCAAGTACCAGCTATAATTCGTGCAGGGGATACTTCTCTTATGAAACTTGAACTCGCGATTATTGAAAATTTACAGCGTGAAGATTTAAATGCAGTTGATCGCGCCCGCGCCTTTTTCCGTTTGGCGAATGAATTTAAATTCACTCATAACGAAATTGCTAAGAAAATGGGTAGAAGTAGAGAATATGTTTCTAATTCTTTACGTATTTTGTCCCTACCAGAAGAAATTATCAATGGATTGTCAGAGGCTAAAATTACCGAGGGTCACACTCGACCCTTATTGATGCTTGCCGATCATCCACAAGAACAATTAGTATTGTTTAAAGAAATTTTATATAAAAAAATCACTGTGCGTGAAGCTGAAAGATTGGCGAGGCGTATTGCTTATGATCGAGTTCGCAAAAAAGAATTCATGCCGGATCCAGAAATAGTTCAATTAGAAGAAGAGTTTCAAGAAAAATTGGGCACTCGGGTGCATATAGATAGGAAAGAATTAGGCGGACAAATTAAAATAGATTATTTCTCCACTGAAGATTTACGGGAGATTTTAGAATTAATAAATAAAACAAGTGCTGAAAAAAAACCAACAGAAATGCTCTTGAAACATATTGCTCAATTACCTACAGAGATCGAGAATAATATTAAAGAAACACCTCTTGACGATAGAACAAAAGATGAAATTAAGTCAGACGATACAGATCTCTATAATATTTCAAACTTTAGCGTTTAAGAACGACCCAAATTAGGATCTACCGAAGGATTTTAATCTAGAAAGTAAACTGTTTTTTTCTAAATACGACTTTATATGCTTTTTTGCTATGGTTGTTTTCACGTATTCAAGCCATTTGCTGGAAGGGTGAGCATCCTTCTTTTTTGTTATTTCCACAATATCTCCATTTTTTAGCTTTGAAAAAATGTACGACATTTTACTATTTATTTTAACTCCAGAAATATGGTCTCCAATGTCTGAATGTATTGAATAAGCGAAATCTATCGGACTTGAATCTTCTGGCAGGTCCACAACATCTCCCTTTGGAGTGAAAATGAAAATACGATCATTAAAAAAGTCCATCTTTAAGTGTTTAATAAAGTTTTTTGGTTCACCTTCATAGTGATGTAAATTTTTTAATTCTTCAATCCACTTAAATTTTAATTTATTATTTTCCATTTCCTCATTTCCATTTTCTTTATAGGCAAAATGCGCAGCAATACCATAAGCTGCTTCCGCGTGCATTTCTTTGGTTCTTATTTGAATTTCTGCTATTCCACCTGAACCAGTAAAAATAGTTGTATGAATAGATCGATAATTGTTGGGTTTCGGCACTGCGATGTAGTCTTTAATTCTGCCGGGTAAAGGGCGCCAAATAGAGTGAATTATACCTAAAACTCGGTAACACTCTTCTATGTTTTCTACAACAACGCGCAGAGCGACTATGTCATATATTTTTTCAATATCCATTTGGCGTTTTACCAGCTTTTTCCACAAACTGTATTTATGTTTCATCCTGGAGTTAATTTCAACAACTCTGATGTTATTTTTTTCTAATTCCTTTTTTAGTTCTTTCTGTATATCAGATAAATTTTTCTGATATAAATCTTTTTTTTCTTTTATTATTTCCTCTACTTGAGCTGATTCTTTGGGGTAGGCATAAGGGAAAGCGGCATCTTCGAGCTCGCCCTTTAATTTTCCCATTCCGAGGCGGTTGGCGAGTGGCGCGTAAACTTCTATAGACTCTATCGCGATTCTTTTCCTTTTATCTTCTCGTACATATTGCAGTGTTTGTAAATTATGTAGTCTGTCGGCAAACTTAATAATAACGACGCGTAAATCATTGGCCATAGCCACGAAAAATTTCCGTAGACTTTCCACATGTCTTTCATGTCCACGGTATTTTAACGTTCCCAATTTCGTTACACCCTTTATAAGGAAAAGAATATTTTGACCAAACTTATTTTCTATTTCCTCCTCTTTAATTTTTGTATCTTCTAATACATCGTGCAAAAGCCCTGCAGCAATGGTTTGCGCATCCATTCCAAGCTGAGCTAAAATCTTTGCAGTTCCAAAAGCGTGGATAAAATACGGTTCCCCGCTCATTCTTTTTTGTCCGGTATGCGCAGATTCCCCGAACTTGTATGCTTTCACTATAAGTTCTTCTTCTTTTTTATTTACTCCGCCCGTGAGGTTTATTATTTCTTTAACACTTGGCATAATTATGCATTATACCCCTTGACCTCTAGATAGTGAAGCATTCTTATATAAGAACATGATCTTGACAAATTCTATTTTTAGTACTATTTTTTAAAAAAGCACATTAGGAAACAGTGTTCCAAAAAGAAACAAGAACGATCAGAAAGGTTATAATGTCGACAATAGTGTTAGCAGATCGTCATAGAATGTTCACACAGTCGTTGAGAGTTGTGTTTGAGCAAAGATTGCAGGAGTTTCGGGTGGTTGAGTTACATAGTGGAGTTGAAGTGGTGGAGTTCTGTCGCACAAATCATCCTGAGGTTTTGATCGTAGGGATGTCCATGTCAGATCTCAACGGTCTTGAAGTGACGGCAGAAGTTATGCGTCACTCCTCAATGACGAAAGTGATCATGCTATTAGGTTTGGGACAAACCGCTGAGGTGATGAATGTGATTAAGGGCGGTGCTCAGGGCTACTTGCTAAAAAGTGAGTCTCTTGAGTGTCTGTTGAAATCCGTTCTGGTGGTCACTTCCGGCGACTCCTACTTCAGCCCACAGATTGCATGCGACGTTGCCAAGTTTCTCCAGAAAAGGAAGAGCAACCCAAGCTTCAATTCTCTTCTAGAAAGTCTCTCTCCCAGAGAGATGCAGGTGCTCAGGCTAGTGATCGAAGGGAAGACCAGTAAGGAGATAGCACACCTGCTTGATTTGAACTCTGAGACGGTGCGCACATATCGCAAGACTATGATGCGCAAGATGGGCATCAAAAATGTGGTTATTCTAACTAGGGTGGCCATGCAGGCAGGTTTTCTTGCGTCTTTTGATATGGGGGAATGAGGATCAGGGGCCCTGGGTCTTCCGAGTACGGAAAGGACTGGAGGCCCTTTTCGTTTTCTATCTGTAATTTTCCCTATTCTGTTTTATTTAATTTGTCAGGTCGGCAATTTGGGTATTTGTTATCACTACAGCGTTCTGGTATTGTCTTCGGTCACAAAAATTTTTCTCGCCGTCGCTCGAAAAATTTTGCAACCCTGACTTGGTATTTTTTCTACTGAAAAAATATAGCTTCATCTCACAAAAACTTACTGACATCGAGATTTACTCAATACTTAGACCTTTCTTTAGTATTTTATGTGGATTGTGGTTTACACATGTTTTGTTACTACACCTTTCGGGTATCGTTTTTGTACCTTCCATCATTAGGCTTCCACATTCTTTGCAAATATTTCCCGTCGGTTTTGCTTTGATTGCAAATTTACAATCCGGATAATTTGAACAGGAGTAAAAAATTCCAAACCTCCCGCGTCGTTCGCTGATGTCACCTTTTTTACAAGTAGGACACATTATTCCGGTGCGTTTCTTGGCTTCTTCGGCTTCGTCGTTTTTTATAAATTTGCATTTTGGATATCTAGAACAAGATATAAATGTGCCAGTGCCGTCACGCCTTTCTCTGATGACTAGTTTTCCTCCCCCTCCTTTCCTTTCTTTCCTACCTTCTTTTTTGCCGCATTCCGGACATATCTCGCCGGTTTCTTTAGGACCCTTCAATTCGGTGCCGTCGAGCATCAGTGCCCCATCACAATCTGGATATTTAGAACAAGAATAAAATTTACCTCCGCGAGAAAGTTTTATAATCATCCTACTAGCGCATTTCGGACATTTTATATTTTCTGGTGCATCACCTAAGTTTGTAGCTTTTTCTAATTTTTCTTTTGATTTCACATCTTTTGAAAATGGTCCATAGAAATCTTTTAGTGTCTTCTCGTATTCACGTTCACCTCGAGAAATTTCATCTAATTTGTTTTCCATCTCAGCTGTGAAAGTATCAGAAATATAATTTGCAAAATGTTTTTCTAAAAAATCTGATACGACTTCGCCTGTATCGGTGGGAAAGAGAGTTTTGCCTTCTTTGTTTACATAACCTCGATCTTCTATTGTTCTCATTATGGATGCATAGGTGGATGGTCGGCCTATATCACGACTCTCGAGCTCTTTAATGAGGCCTGCTTCACTATATCTGCTTGGTGGTTCAGTGAATTTCTCTTCATTTATTAGATCCAATAATTTTAATTTTTCTCCCTCTTTGCAAAGTGGTAATTCAACATCTTCACCTCGGGCTCCGTAGTCTACCCTTAGCCATCCAGGGAAAAGTAGGCGAGAGCCAGTGGCGGTGAAGTCGGGGATTGAGCCTGAAGTAAGGTTTGATGCGTTAGGTCTTGTCTCGGACAATTCAATATTCGCGCTAATTTTTGTTTTTAATAATTTTGCATCAGACATTTGAGACGAAACTGCACGCTCCCAGATTAGTCTATACAATCTATCTTGCTCATCATTGCCTGCATGAAGCTTGTCAATATGAGTAGGACGAATTGCCTCGTGCGCTTCTTGGGCATTCTTTGATTTAGTTTTATAAACTCTTCCCTGCATATACTCATCACCGTATTCTTTTTTTACAAAAGACAAAATTTGCCCTTGAGCAGCTACACCTAAATTCGTGCTATCTGTTCTCATATATGTGATGTGCCCCATTTCATAAAGTTTCTGTGCTATTTGCATCGTGCGTGAAGGAGAGTATCCGAGTCGCGAGCTTGCGGTCTGTTGTAATGTAGAGGTAGTAAAGGGCGCACGGGGGACTCTTTTTTGTTCTGATTCTCTAACATTTTTTATAATCCACGTGCCACTTTTTCCAGCTTCCATTATTTTATGGACCAATTTTTCATCTCGCGGTTCTTCATTGCATTCCAAGGTGAGCTTCTCTTTTTTAATTGTCTCAAACAGACCAAAAATTCTCCAGAATTTTTCTGGAACAAAGGCGCGAATTTCCCGTTCACGTTCCATTATTATGCGTAAAGCCGGAGACTGAACACGTCCGGCCGAAAGTCCGTAACGAACTTTTTTCCAAATAAGACCCGATAGATCATAACCCACGAGACGGTCTAGCACTCTGCGTGCTTCTTGCGCTTTACGTAGAGCTGTATCAATTTTCCGTGGATGTTTCAGCGCTTCCTCTACTGCTTCTTTAGTAATTTCGTAAAAAGTTACTCGTTCTATTGGCGCTTTTACTTTCTTGTCTTCATTCAAAAGTGTTTCTATATGCCAGGCGATGGCTTCTCCTTCACGATCGGGGTCAGTTGCCAAGATTATCTCTTTTGCTTTTTCCGCAAGTCCTTGAAGTTCATACACAACTTTTTCTTTTCCTTTAGAAATTTCATAATGCGGTATAAAACCACTTTTGATATCTATTGCTGTTTTATTTGATTTTGGCAAATCGCGAATATGTCCGACCGATGCGCGCACGGTGAATTCTCCTTCGAGATACTTCTCGATAGTTTTTGCTTTTGATGGTGACTCAACAATTAGTAATTTCATCTCGTTAGAAATCTAAAAATTTAATTTATAATATTATTTTCCCATTAGTAGAATTTTTAACGGGATTCATTGTTCGCTAAGTATTACACTAAATAGTTTTCTTTTGCAAACTATGCCAATCTAATTTCGCCCATTTCTTCTTTTATTAACTCTTTTATTTCCATAACAGAAAGTACAGCATTGGCTGTGGGGATTGGAAGCAACATTCCCCTTATTAAATCGTCTCTCGCCATTGGTTCGTGGAGTAACTTCACAACTATTTTTTCTTCAGGCAATAAGTCTAAGAATAATTTTATTTGCTTTTCTTCATCTTTTTCTTTTTCAAAACCAAGAGCTTCCAATACATCTGAGGCGCTTGTTATAGGTGTTGCACCTTGACGCAGCAATCTGTTCGTGCCCTTTGAATTGGAAGAGAAAATTGATCCAGGCACAACTAATAAATCTCGATTATATTCTGTGGTGAGTCTGGCAGTAATAAGTGTGCCGGATCTTTCCTCTGCTTCTATTATTAGTGTTGCTTTAGAAATACCTGCCATAAGTCTATTTCTCATCGGAAAACTCCACTGTGTTGCTTTAAAATCCGGTTCAAATTCTGAAATTAAACATCCACCATTTTCAACAACTTCATTCATCAATCGTATATTTGTTTTTGGATACATTGCTTCGCTGGAAAGTCCAGAACCCGGAAATACTATGGTCTTGAGTCCTACCTGCATTGCTTTTTTGTGCGCTATAGTGTCTATACCCATAGCAAAACCAGAAACTATCACTATCGGGTAATTCCTTAACCCAGCAATTATTTTTTCACAAGCTTCGCGTCCATATGAAGTAAATTTTCGTGAGCCAACCACACAAAGATGTATCAAATTCTCTCTAGGCAATTCACCCATTATCCATAGATCCTCTGGGGGTTGGGGGATTTCTAGAAGTGCTTTAGGAAATTTATTTTTTGGTAATTTTTTGATTTGCATGCTGCGCGAAAAATATCTTTTTAAAACTGCACATAATTTTCTGCTGAAAATTTGTTATGCTCGGCTCGCTAGCCTGCGTAATGCTCTTAAAAAGTTATTTCTCGCTTCACATTATAACAGGTTTGATATACAATAGACACATGCTAGATATAAAATTTATCCGTGAAAACAAAGAAATAGTGCAAGCAGGCGCTAAGAAAAAACGTTTAGATATTGATATTGAGAAACTCCTTGTGCTTGATGATGAACGTCTTAAACAGCTTAAAGAAGTGGAGGAACTTCGAAGTGAGGTGAACAGAGTCTCAAATGATATATCTCGTAATCAAGATTCAGCGTCGAAGACTCAGCTTATTGAAGAAATGCGTATTGTTAAAGATGAAATTAAAATAAAAGAAGAAAAATTAAAAGCGATAATAAAAAATTGGCAGACTCTCATGCTCCAGATACCAAATGTGCCTTCTCCTGATACGCCAGAAGGACCAGATGAATCTGGTAACATGGTTATAAGAAATTGGGGAGAAAAACCTAAATTTGATTTTACTCCAAAAGAACATTATGAACTAGGTCAAAAATTAGGAGTTTTAGACAACGAGTCAGCAGCAGAAGTTTCAGGATCAAGATTCACTTACATAAAGGGTGATTTAGTTTTATTGCAATTCGCGCTTATAAATTTTTTACTTGAAATTTTTACCAATACGAAAACTTTAGAAAAAATCGCAAAAGAAAAAAACATAAATGTAAACACAAAAGCTTTCATTCCCGTCATACCTCCTTTCATGGTTAAATCAAATACTTATTTAAAAATGGCTAGACTAGATCCCAAAGAAGATAAATATCATATAGAAGTTGATGATATGTATTTAATAGGTAGCGCTGAACACACGCTCGGACCTATACATATGAATCAAATTTTAGACGAAAAAGTTATGCCAATGCGTTATATTGGATATTCTCCAGCATTCAGACGTGAAGCCGGAAGTCACGGCAAGGATGTGAAAGGAATATTAAGAATGCACCAATTTGAAAAACTTGAAATGGAAAGTTTTTGTTTGCCAGAGACCTCCATTCAAGAACAAGAATTTCTTATTGCTATTCAGGAATATTTTTTACAGACGTTGAATCTTCCTTATCAAGTTGTTTTAATTTGCACTGGAGATATGGGGAAACCTGACTATAGACAGATAGACATAGAAACATGGATGCCGGGTCAAAACACTTATAGAGAAACTCACACAGCGGACCTTATGACAAGTTTTCAGTCACGAAGATTAAACACCAGAGTTAGGCGTACAGATGGAAGTATTGAATTTGTCCACATGAATGACGCCACAGCTTGCGCCATAGGAAGAACATTGATCGCTATTATTGAAAATTACCAACAAGCTAACGGCAGTGTTAAGATTCCAGAAGTTTTGCGAAAATATATGGGAGGCAGAGATTTTATAACCCAGTAAATAATTCTGCTGAATCAAATAAAATGCAAAAAAGAAACGTTTTAAGTTCCCCGCGTCTTTTAGAATTCAAAAGAACTAGACGCAGGGTTTTTCAAAATAAAATCTTGTTTTACACACTTACACTATTAATAATTTTGGCCTTGTTGGCTTATTTTCTTCGCACTTCTATTTTTAATATTACTTCGGTAGAAATAGTAGGAAACAAAATTATCGATACTGAGATTATCAAGACGGTGGCTGAAAAAGAAATCGCAGGATATTATTTTTGGTTTTTTCCAAAAACAAATATATTTTTTTATCCTAAAAATAATATAAAAAAAGAGTTAGCGAATCAATTTAAGAGACTCAAAGATATAACTTTATTTGTGGAAAAAAACAAAGTATTAAAAATATCTTTAAACGAGAGAATAGGATTGTATACATGGTGTGGCATTAGTCCAGGAACCGAACTCATAGGTGAAAATTCCAAGGAGCAATGCTATTTCATAGATAAGGACGGTTATGTCTTTGACGAAGCGCCGTATTTCTCTGGGGAAGTTTATTTTAAATTTTATGGTCCCATTCTCGAATCTTATTTTTCGCCTGATATTTTCTCAAAATTGATTTCATTTAAAGACACGCTTTTTAGCATGGGACTGGAACCTGTAATATTATATATGCAAGAAAATAAAAATATAAAAATATTTCTCTCCGATAGAACGTCATCGTCAAAGCCAGAAATAATTTTAAAATCAGATTCTGATTTTAAAAAAATAGCGGACAATTTAGAAGCTGCGCTCACCACTGAACCTTTGCAAAAGAATTTAAAGAGTAAATACTCTTCTCTCAAATACATCGACCTTCGCTTTGGAAACAAGGTATATTACAAATTCGATTAAAGAAGTGCCGTGCAAAGAATTTTAAAAACGTGTAGGTTCCCTGTCCTTGTGACTCCAAGGGCGCAGTTTTAAGGAATTCTTTACACGGCACTTTCTAATTATGAAAAATTTTTGGAAAAAACTTAAAAAACCAATTTTATGTCTGGCCCCAATGGCTGATGTTACTGACTGCGTTTTTAGGCAAATCATCGCTAAATATGGTAAGCCTGATATCTTTTTTACAGAATTTGTATCAGCAGATGGTTTAGCACATCCTATTGCTCGAGAAAAACTTTTGATTGATTTAAAATATTCTGAAAATGAACGACCAATGGTAGCACAAATATTCGGGTCAAAACCGGATAATATAAGGAAAGCATCTGCGCTTTGCAAAGAGTTGGGTTTTGACGGTATAGATATAAATATGGGTTGTCCAGATAAATCTATCGAAAAGCAATATGCGGGTGCGGCAATGATTAAAAACCCAAAACTTATTCGAGAGATAATCAGAGCTGCGAAAGAAGGTAGCGAAGGGTTACCTATTTCTGTCAAAACTCGCATTGGTTACAATAAAAACGAAATTGAAACTTGGATTCCAGTGCTCTTGAAAGAAGACTTGGCTGCACTTACAATACACTTACGCACTCGTAAAGAAATGTCCAGTGTATCCGCGCATTGGGAATTAATGAAAAGAGTGGTAGAGATTCGTGATGAGATGAGAGTAGAAACTTTGATTTTAGGTAATGGTGATGTTTTAAATTTAGAAGATGCAAAACAAAAAGTAAAAGAAACGGGTTGTGATGGGGTAATGCTAGGCAGGGCGATTTTTGGAAACCCCTGGTTGTTTGCTTCGAAAGAATATATTCCTTCTACGCCAGAGAAGCTAAAAGTTTTGGTAGAGCACACGAAACTTTTTGAAGAAATGTTGGGGCAGCACAAAAATTTCGCAATTATGAAAAAGCATTACAAAGCATATGTGAATGGTTTTGATGGCGCAAAAGAGCTTCGTATAAAACTTATGGAAACTGAAAATGTTTTGCAGGTTGAGAAGATAATTAATGATTTTCTTAAACTAGGGAAATAAAAAGATTAAAAGCGTCGTGGGTTCCCTGTCTTTCTGACTCCGAGGGCGAAGACGCCAAAATCTTTTGTATTTTCCTAGTTTAGAGATATAATCATTGCATGCACGATTTAGCGTTATATCGTAAATACAGACCAAAAAACTTTGCTGAAGTCCTAGGGCAAGACCACATTGTAAAGGTTTTAGAAAGTTCAATCGAGACGAATAAAGTCTCACACGCGTATCTCTTCGTCGGTACACGTGGTACGGGTAAGACTTCCGTGGCTAGAATCTTTGCTACTGAAATTGGCGTGTCCCCTAATGATCTTTATGAAATAGATGCCGCTTCAAACAGAGGTATCGATGACATCAGGGAACTGCGCGATGGTGTGCGAGTTTTACCTTTTGATTCAAAATATAAAGTTTATATAATTGATGAAGTGCATATGCTTTCCAAAGACGCTTGGGGTGCGTTATTAAAAACCCTAGAAGAACCACCCAAGCACGCTATTTTTATTTTAGCTACAACCGAGTTTCATAAAGTACCAGACACGATCATATCTCGTTGTCAGGTTTTTACTTTTAAAAAAGCTGGAGACATAATATGTAAAAAAATGCTAATTGATGTAGCTTTAAACGAAGGCTTTGAACTGGCTAATGGCTCGGCAGAACTTTTAGCAATCTTGGGAGATGGATCATTCCGCGATGCATTAGGGGAGCTTCAGAAAGTTATCAATTTTTCCAAAGGAAAAAAAATAAAAAGGGAAGATGTAGAAAAGATAACCGGTGCGCCAAAAACAATTCTAGTGAATGATTTTATTTCTGCCATTGGGGAGAAAAATATAGAAAAGGGGATTATGGCAGCGAAAAAAGCATCAGGGGAAAATCTGGACATGAAACTTTATTTTAAGCTCATTATAGAAAAATTTCGTATGGCGATTATTATAAAATATGCGCCAAAACTTGAGACTGAAATGGTAAAGGATTTATCTGAAGCTGATTTAGAATTTTTAAAAACCTTAATAAAGAAGGACAAAGATGGGATGCTTCGTTCTCAGGCACTTTCTATTTTATTAGAAGAATATCAAAACATAGATAATGCATTTATTGCTGAGTTGCCATTAGAACTTGCGTTGGCCCGTATTTTGGGGCAAGATAAAGAAATAAAATAATCATTGGGGGATCGTCTAACGGTAGGACTTGGGATTTTGGATCCCACTATTTAGGTTCGAATCCTAATCCCCCAGCATGGAAAATGTAACATTAAAGTATCTGTTTACAATATTCTTGGTGTGTCTATCCACATTTATATTATATTTAGTGATTGTATTTAAATTTTACTTAAGCGATATACAAAGCCTTTTTAGTATAGTTGGTTCACTTTCAATTGGAGTAGCATTGCTTACTTATTTTTATAAAAAACAACAAGATAAGGTTTTGGCAACAATAGAGCAGGTGGTGTTCTTCCGAGAACAAATTATAACGGAATGGACTAAAGTTTCTCAATCTATTGTAAACAAAAATCCTAAATACATGTTTTCTCATATAAAGATTAAAAATATTCAAGACAATATAGAAGACCTTAAAAAAGAATTCTCTTTTAATTTTAAGGACCAACTAGATATATTTTTTAATTCAAATTCTCTATCTCAAGATCAAATTTTAAATGAGCAAATTATGTTTCTAAATATGTTAGAAGAATTTTCTCTCAGAGTTAATCATCTTGGAACGCAAAAACACCCAGCACTAGAGTCAGTTTGCGACACCTTTGTAAGTTTAATAGAGATGAATACTGTTGCTCTATTTTATATGAGAAATATCAGGAGTAATAATAAAAATTACTCTGCAATTTTAAACTTATACGAATCCTGGAGAGATATATTTCAAAAACCAAATATAATAAATAATCTAGAAAAACACGGATTTATATCCAAAGAAAAGAAGAAGGAAATATTTAAAAAACAAAGAGAGGATGTACTAAACCGATCAACTAAAATTGATTGAAAAATGTTCCAACGTCGCACCAAACATCCAGCTAGTAATTGTAAGTTAAAAATTTATGAAGAAAAAAATTAGAAGTAAAAAAGAGGATACAGGATTTACTCGCTTCATAAAAGTAGTAAATCCTAAGCTTGACCCAATTCTTATGGTGCTAAAGGCATTATTACTTGCAGAGTATTATATAGATCAAATAATTTCATTAGAAATTCCAAGAGGAGATATTCTGTTAGATAATAATTTTACATTTAGCCAGAAGTTAATTATAGTAAAAGCATTAAATATTATGGACAATGGTCTGTGGGATTCCATAAATGCACTAAATAAATTAAGAAATAGAGGTGCACATGATATGGAATATAAAATCTCTGAAACTGATATTGATAAAATAGGGTTCCCACAGGGTAAGGCTTATACCGAGCTGAAAGAGAAACAAACCTTAGACAAGAAAAGTTTACTGCATCTTACTTTAATTAGTACTATATCGCCATTAGATGGACTTTTTAGACACATAATTCAAGGTCATCGTCAAAATAAAAAAAAAAAATAAATTTCTGACTAAAGAAGAGATTATAACTAAAGTTAAATTACTAAATTTCCCAAAAAATTCTTTTGTTGTATTTGGAAGTTGTCCAATGGCTATACTTGGTTTAAGAGAAGCACAGGATATTGACCTTTTGGTTTCTAAAGAAGTCCATAAAAATTTAGAAAGTATAGGCTGGAAAAAAGTAAACAAGGGACAGAAAGATAACCCATTTACTTATGATGTATTTGAAGCACATGACAACTGGGATTTCAGTTCCTACAATCCAAGTCTTGAGGAGTTACTGAAAAATGCTTTTTATATTGCGGACATTCCTTTTGCTTCACTAGAAGATGTTAAAAAATGGAAACAGCATTATGGTAGGCCTAGAGATATTACTGACATTGAGCTTATTGACCATTATCTTAACTCCCAATAATTGTTCCAACTTCGCGCCATACGGCCAGCAAATTCTGTTATAATAAAAATATGGAAAACTTTAGAGCAATGTTAGGTAGATTGAGTGGCAAAAAAGAGAGGCCCAAACCAAAGGAAATGGAGCCATCAGGATTTGAAAAATATAAAGGGTGGTGCGAACAATTGCTCAGTGATTTTGAACAAAACTTTGATCCAAAGGATAAAACAAAAACCCAAGATATATATAGACAGGCTAAAAGACTGAGTGAGATTATAATTGGGGCTGTAAATGATATCGCATATGGTAGTGCAATATTTGGTGATTCCAGCAGTGCCTTGGGGGGCATTGGACGTAAAGATCTCTCAGCAAGAAACCAAAATGCGCAGGCCCTAGGTGGGCAAGTTAGAGTATTGCTGATAGAGATAGATCGTTCTATGAATGCAATGGCAGGAGTAGTTAATAAACAAACTCTTGAAAATGAATGCGGACAAATATTGCCAATCAAAGCTAACTTGCAAGAAGGAGTTCATATTAATGATTTTTCTTTTACACACAATTATCTTGCTCAATTACGTGCTAATAATCGCAAGGCAAGTGATTACGCTAGTGTTCTCCATAATGTAAAAGATGTTCAAGCAATTATTAGAAAAGAAGATTTGCAAGCCGTGTCTGGGGTTTATCGAAGTATAAATTTGGATAGAAACTTTTGGCATGCTATTTATGAAGATATCATGAGCACTGACCCACAGGTTTATAATGGTGGATTTTTGAATAATCTTCAATATATAAAGTTCAATTGTTTAGGTAAAATATGTGATACATACGAAAGAGCATATTCTAAGGATGGTCTTTCAGCAAGCGATAAAGGGATCGCGGCGATATTGGGGATAAGGGGAAGTGAAGACTTAGAAGCAAGTTTAGATGAAGACAAAATTCCAGATTTGAATATACCAGACAGTTTTATAGAACAAAAAAGCTTTTTCCAAATACTCGGAATTAACCCAAAAGATTTAATGGGAAAGACCGAAGGAGAAATAAAAAAACTTTTAAGAACCAATTACTATGATTTAGCAAAAAGATGTCATCCGGATATTACAGCCAATAAAGAAAAAGAAGAAGAATTTAAGAAGCTAGATGAAGCGTATAAAATTTTAGTAGATCCAGTCAAAAGAATTAATTACATTAAGTATGGTAACTAAGATAATTAGCTCAGCAGTTGGTCTTTTGTAAACAGGTTCCAACGTGGCACCAGACAGCCAGCTTTTAAGTTTGCTATAATAAAAATATGAATGAAAAAATATTAACTCCACAGGAATTAAAAAGTAAACAAGAACAAGAGGATGCTAAATTATTAGCAGACTATTTAGCAAGACACCCAGAGCCAGTAATTTCTCAAGAAAATTTAAGGGAAGCCGAGCCAGAAATTGCACAGTTTGAAAACATAATTGCTTTGTTTGAATCAACGCATTCACTCGAAGACTTACATTTAATTATTGATCTTACACCACAAGAAGCGCCAAAGAACGCAATACGAGAACCAGCGAGAGTTGCACTTATCCCTATTATTGCACTGCTCAACACTTTGAAAAAGAAAACAAATATTTCTACCGAAAAATACGAAGAATTAAAAGAAAAGTGCAGACGACTATCAAGAGCTGTTGGAATGATAAATAATAACAAAGTAGACCACAACAGATAGACGAATGAATTAGCTATTTTAGAATTAACTCTCCAGAATTCAAACTAAGTGATATAATTAAATAACTTGATATAAAGAGTTTCAAACTTCATGTTCAAGCGATACGTTTCATATTTAAAAGATAACCCCAGTAAGTATTGGTTTAAGGCAAAACTCTATGGTTGGGGTTGGACACCGGCAACTTGGCAGGGGTGGCTTGTGCTTGCGATTTGGCTTGTGCTTGTCTTATTTTTCGCTTTCGCTATTGATGAACATTCTCCTACACGTGAAATAGTACTTACCTTTATCTTGCCTCTTGTCTTACTAACTGTCACACTTATTCGCATTTGCTACAAAACGGGGGAGAAACCTCGCTGGCAATGGGGACCTAAAGATTAGTAGCCAATAAGGTTTCAACTTCGCACCAAACACACAGCCAATAGGTTTGTCATAATCAATACATGATTGCTAAATTTTTACAAAGAGAAAAGTACGTTGTTATTCACGGACAAACACGTAAATTTAGAATTACTAAATGGTTAATTCTTATTTTAGTAAGTTTTCTTTTATATATGTGGAAAGGCACATCTTTTGTTGGCTTGCTATGGGTAACGCTAGCTGTACTAGGTACAACTTTTCATTTTTTTCTTCGTTATAAAACCCGTGGGTGGAGACAGCCTTGGGGTCCGGTCAAAGAGATCAAAACACCCTTTGATTAGATATAATAGTTCCAACTTCGCGCCATATGACCAGCAGTTTGAGCTAGCACGAGATTGTTGAGTTCTTTTCTTTATTATAATATTGGTATAATATTAATAATATGAAAAATCTAAAATTCACAAGCTTAGCGGTAATAGCAATTCTTTTTGGCACAGCTCTTGTCGAAGCTGTTCAGAAACAAAACTGGCTAGAAGTCACGCTCTTTTTGGCCTTAGTGGTAATAGCACTTTGGGCGGACTTACGAAAATCTTAGTCCGATTTGATATAATAAAATCTATGGGTCAAATAACTTACAGCGATTTTGAAAAATGTATTACAGACATTTCAATCCAAAAAACTACACTGCTCTTTTTACATAAACCGGAAGAAAAGAAAATCCTTTTAGGTATGAAAAAACGCCGTTTTGGAAAAGGGAAATGGAATGGAATTGGTGGAAAATTAAATGAAGGAGAAAATATTAAAGAGTCTCTAATAAGAGAAACGCGAGAAGAAATAAATGTAATAGTAGACCAAAATAACTTAGTTCAAGTAGCCACCTTAGATTTTTCTTTTAAAGATAAGTTTGAATGGAATCAACAAGTTCATGTATTTCTCGCAGAAAAATGGGAAGGAGAGCCAGTCGAAACTGAAGAGATGCTTCCTAGGTGGTATTCAATTGACTCCTTACCATTTAAAGATATGTGGGTTGACGATATTCACTGGTTGCCATCAGTATTAGAAGGAAAAAAAATAAATGGCTCATTCACTTTAGATAAAACTGGTGATGAAATTTTAGATATGAAGATTAAAGAAATATAATTGACTCAAAATATTTTTACGTGTATATTAAGTTGACTATGAAAAAAATCTCTAATCCGAAAAATTTAGGGCAAGGGCTCACTTTTGACGATGTATTATTGGTACCAAATTATAGTGAAGTTCTACCAAAAAATGTAATAACCAAAACACATCTAACTAAAAATATAACTCTCCACATACCTTTCATTTCAGCTCCAATGGATACAGTTACAGAATCTACTATGGCTATAGCTATGGCACAGCAAGGAGGTCTTGGGATCATTCATAAAAATTTATCCATCCATGACCAGGCAAAAGAAGTAGAACGTGTTAAAAGATACGAATCCGGCCGCATTCTAGACCCTATCACGCTTTCTGCCCTTGCCACAGTAGGTGATGCATTTGCTATACAAAAAAAATATCATTTCGGGGGATTCCCCGTGATAGACAAGAAAGGAGTTTTGGTTGGCATAGTTACTAATCGCGATCTGCGTTTCCAGAAAGATGAATCTGTGAAAATAAAGGAGGTAATGACAACAGATCTCATAACAAGCGGACCAAACACAACGATGGAAGAAGCGCACAATTTGTTTAATAAACATGCTATTGAAAAACTCCCACTAGTTG
>Ga0209542_10002990_pt1 | contig 36925 bp, 41 predicted proteins | sample RifCSPhighO2_01_FD_184028 | JGI IMG/M metagenome (GOLD analysis project Ga0209542, IMG submission 184028) | Soil microbial communities from Rifle, Colorado - Rifle CSP2_plank highO2_0.1 (SPAdes) (version 2) | ecosystem: Environmental > Terrestrial > Deep subsurface > Rock core/Sediment ...
TGTCAAAAATGTAAATTTTTGAGCACTATCAGAAATCTTTGATTTCTGAAGCATACAGAATTCCACGAGTGGTTTTATTCATGTAAACCACTCGTCAATAGACGAGTGGAATTCTGATGTTTAAAAATTGACTTGACAATAGAAAAATATTTATATAGGTTATATATTAAATATTTAAAAAAATGGAAATTGAAACAGATCTGAGATACAAATGGCAAGAAAAACACTCTTTAATAAACTTGAACAAACAATTCTTGGAATTGGCTTAGCTTTTGGTGTTTATAATTCTCCTGTTTTAGCAGATAGTTATTCTGTAGAATACAAAAAAACCATAGGAACTGTTGATATTAATGGAGATAATAATCCAGAGGAATTTTATATAACCAGTACTAAAGAGTATTTACCTGAAGGAGTAATTCATAAAGTTGTATGGAAAAAAAATTTAGTTATGGAAAAAGATTCGGGATTAGGAGAGCCTAAGATTAAAAGTGTACTTGCTACATTACCAGAAGAACCTAAAAAAACTGCTCTTTGTGATTATAATAAAGATAATTTTGTTGATATTTCATATGTCATAGAAAATCAAGGTGAAAATGCTCTTTATGAACAAAGATATGAAATGTATGTTTTACGTGGAAAAGAAGGGGGATTTTTCAATGCTCCTGAGTTTGTGAGATATATGAATGAATAGGTTATTCTTGTTAATACAAAAAAGGGATAAATTTTTTTGTCTCTTTCATATAAATTAGATATTCTTTTCCAAACTCTTTAATTAAAAATTTCTCTTCTAAAGCAATTCTATAGGTTAAAGAAAGAAACATTATGAATAATGAAATTAATGAAGAAATCCAATTTGATAAAAATAAGCCAACCCCTGCAATTTCTAATAATAATCCGGTATATGATGGATGCCTAATCAATTTATATGGGCCTTTTTTTATAAGAATGTGATTTTTTTGAAAAGTAATTGCAGGAGTAAAAAAATGTTTAAGCAAAAAAATAGACCATTGTCTTAAACCAAAACCAAATACAACTACAACTAATCCTCCATAACTCCACATTAAGTTAATTCTTCCAAAAGAAGAAAAAGAGAGAATTATTAATAAACTTAAAGAAACAAATATACTGGTAAGAATTATTAATAAAGAGCCTTTATCATCTTTAGTTATTAATCTTCTATTTTTAATAAATATCCTTAGTTCAATTAATATAAATAAAATAAAGATAATTGAGAATAACCCTGCCATAAATTCATTTGGAAAATTTTCAAGAGGAATAAGTGAAATCACCATTATTTTTTTATTTATTTTAATTTTCCAAAAGTCCGCTAATTCCAGGATATTTAGCTAAAAAAGGAATAGATGTTCCTGGTTCTTGAGGAGTTTCATCAATTGGCATTACTTTAGTAACAATTCCATTGTCCATTTCAAGAAATGCTCCACTATTATCAAGTTCTCCTTTTGAATAAGTTCCAGGAATTACATCTAATAATGAATAACAATTATAATCTGCTCCTTGAATATTTGTTTCTGCTACTTTGTAAATTGTATGGGAAATAGGACAGCCATCTATAGATTCTTTTGGTTTAAAATAAACTGTACATGTTCCTGTTGATTTAGTTTGTTGCCCATATGAGTTATTTGTAACTAAAGACTTGGTAACTGAAAAAGTAAACCATCTATAAGAATATCTTATTTCTCCATTTTCAGTTTCATATTCACAACGCGTAGCTATTCTTCTTATAGTTTCATCTCTTAAACTTAAATGCTCTCCATTTTTCAAGTTATTTTTAAAAGGATTATCTATATATTTGCTGAAAGATGAGTGGAGTGATTCTTTTGCATAGGTGGGATGATTTATTTTTATTCCATCTACACTGTTTGAACTATAACCGGCAAAAACACTAGATTTTTCAACTACATTGCCAAGTTTAACTAAACAGCTTTGATCTTTGCGAAGAAATTTATTATATTCTTTTTTATATTCTTTAATTATATTATTTGTCTCATATAATTCTGGAAATCCTGCTTTACATCTTACTCTTTGTGTTATATAAGAATCATAAAGAGGATATAATTTTTCATCAAAAAGCTGATCTTTCATAGAAGAAATATAATAATAATTTTTATAAATTCCATCTGGATTTTTACAGCTAATTTTTTTAGCTGTTTGAGAATAACAATTAAATCCTTCTGATGTTTCTATACAGCATGTGTAAGATGGGTCTGTAAGACTTGTACATCCTTGCTTAATTTCTTCTTTATATGGGCCTGTGCAAAAAAGAGATGGTGTCTTAATTGGTGCTAGATTAATTAACTCGCTATTTTTCAATCCAAGAAATATAATCAAAATAGAAATAAGCAACAATAATGAAATTACTGCAATAACTAATGAAACTCTGACTTTTTTCACCTTTTTTTTCATGAAATATAGAAACAAGAGTGATATAAAAATGTTGTTAATTCAATGTAAAAAGGCAAATTATTCATATTATCTTAAAATTATAATTTACTGTTTATAAAGTTGCAGATTGATGATAATTAATAGATTAAAAGTTATATTTGAATAAAAGCTGTTTATTATGTTCTATTTAGTAAATGAGGTTATATCTAGTTAATAGTAAGTGATGGTGGTGGATTGAGAAGCGAGGTTGCGAATTGTTTGGGGTGATGGTGGTGGGATTTTAGGGCTGATAGTGGAGTTAAACATTATACAACAAGGTTTATAATAAATAAACAATTTTTTTTAGATATGAGAGAAATTGTTTATTTTTCAGGCAAAGCAAGAACATCTGGAAACTTTGATACTAGCAGATTAATGGAAGCTGGAAGAATGGATGTTGCTATTCATACAATTATTGCTTCATTTTTTCTTTCTCATGATTTTAGAAAAGATGTCAAATTACATTTAGTATTTTATGGGATGCCTGATCCTCCTAAACATCTTGAATTGCAAGTAACAGATGAATTAGAAATAAGCAAGAAAGATGTTGCTAATTTAATCAAAAAAATGCTTTACAAATGCAAAAAAGATGTTAAAACAGAAGTATTTCCTAAATGTTTTATTGAAAAAAAAAGTTTTCTTAATGTTGTTGAAGAACTTCACGAAGAGGGGAAAAATATTTTTATTTTAGATGAAGATGGAGAAGATATAAGAGAGTTAGAGAATAAAGAAATGAAAAATGCTGTTTTTGTTCTTGGAGATCATGAAGGTTTTCCTCAAAAAGAACTTAAAAGACTTAAAACAATATCAAAGAAAGTTTCTGTTGGACCTAAAATATACTTTGCTTCACAAGTTGCTGTGCTTGTGAATAATGAGTTGGATAGAAGAGGGTTGTGAAAACATCTTCTTCATCATAAGAATCTATTAAAACAACATAAATTCTTTCTAAATATGAATTATGAAGATAATAATAAAAATATAAAAAATCAAACAAATCATGTCTATATTAAAACAGGATTGTTTAGAACACTTGAAGCAAAATTATTTGGATTTTGGACTTGTGCAGTTACTACTGGAATATTAGCTCCTATTACAGTATATGAACTTTTTGAAGGAAAATACAAAACTGCATTAGGATTAGCATTATTTGATGCTTGTGCAATTATACAGACAAAATTCTTTAAAGATGAAATAACTGAGAAGTATATGAGAAGATAAACCTTAATTGATTTTTCAATTCATCTCTAAGCTCCTCAAATTCAGAATAATTTTAAGTTAATTCTTCTCCTTTTTTAATATCTCTTTTTGAAATGATATTGTTTGTTTCATTTTTAAGAATAATGTTTCCATTTTCAGAATGATTACAAAATCTTATATCATCAAATGAAAGATGCCACTTGTTTATTTTTTTATCAAAATAGCCATAATGCCTAATTGTATTTTGTTCATTTTATGACAAATGAAAAAATTCTTCAGAAGTTAAAAGCAAATCAAGTTTATTATTTATTGAATAAATAATTTGCCCTTTTTTAATATCTTCATCTGCAAATAATCCAATTCCATTAATTTTGCTTTTATCAAGTTTTATTTTTATGTGAAATATGCTCATTAGATAGATTATACCTAAATATATTTTATGGTTAATATTACTTTAACATAAACTTTAATAATCTCTTTAACATTATGATTTTATGAAAAAATCAGTAAGATTGTATATTTCAGGATTGGTTCAAGGAATGTTTTTTAGGGAATTTGTAAAAGAAAATGCTGAAAGATATAATGTAAAAGGTTTTGTTAGAAACTTGGAAGATGGAAGAGTTGAAGCTTTTTTAGAAGGTGATGCTAATGATGTTAATAAGATGATAGAATTATGCAGACAAGGACCTAAACATTCTAAGGTAACTAATATTGAAGAAAAAGAAGAAAAATTCCAGGATATTAAGGGCTTTAAGGTGCTGCTTGTGTGATACTATTTTCTAGTTTTATTATATAAATAATTAAAAAGTTGCATATTTTTATTAAAATATGATAATAACAATTTGTTCAAGTGTTGATTTTACTCCAAAGATAATAGAGGTAAAGAAAGAGTTAGAAGATATGGGGCATAAAATCAATATTCTATACTTTACTCAGATGATAATTAATAGAGAGCTTTTTTATGAAGATTATTTAAAAATAAAAGAAAAAGGAGAAGATATTTTATTAAGAAACAAACAACCAGTTGATATGATTAAACGATATTGGAATTTTATTAAAGATTCTGATGCTATTCTTGTATTAAATTTAGAAAAGAAAGGAATAAAGAGCTATATTGGGGGAAATACCTTAATTGAAATGGGTTTTGCTTACTGTCATAACAAGAAAATATACTTATTTAACTCAATTCCAGAAAGAAGTGAGAAAATGTATTATGTTGATGAAATAATAGATATGAAACCAATAGTAATTAACAGTGATTTAACAAAAATTCCAACGGCTATCTAATTTACTTTATCATTTTATAATTAAAATTCTGAATTATAAGTAGGAAAAAGTTTAAATAGTTATTCTTACTAATTAATTTATGATAATTAAAAGAGAAATTGGAGAGAAAGGGCAAATAGTTATTCCTAAAGATATTAGGGATTTTCTTGGATTAGAAAAAGGAGAAAAAGTGGTTTTTGAAGTTAAAGACAAAGAGGTTATTCTGAAAAAAGAACAAGATACCGAACAGTTTTTAAATGATTTTTTTAGTATTGCTAGACTAAAAAATGGGGGAAAAAACCTTTCTATTAAAGATATTAAAAAAATATCTGAGGAGCAATATGAATTACATTGATGCAAATATTTTCGTTTATGCAATAATTAATAATGATAATAAAGGAGAGGTTTGCAGAAATATTTTAAGAGAAGTTGCATTTAATAAATTGAAAGCTTTCACTTCATATCTTACTTGGGATGAAGTTATTTATGTAGTTAAAAAAGAAAAAAACAAAGATATAGCTATTATGGAAGGAAGTAAATTACTTTCATTTCCTAATTTGAACTTTATTCGCGTTGATAAACAAATTATTTTTTTAGCACAAAAATTAATAAAAAACTATAATCTTAATCCTAGAGATTCAATTCATGTTGCAACTGCTTTAATTATTGGTGCAAAAGAAATTATCTCAGATGATCAAGATTTTGATGTAATTAAAGAAATAAAAAGAATAACACCTGTAAAGCTTTAGTATTTTAACTATTTTGTCTCAATGCTTTAATAGTAAATTAAAGTTATAAACCTGATTTTTTATTATAGTTAATGATAATCACAAATTCTGATGGTGGAGCAAGAGGAAATCCAGGACCTGGAGCAATTGGAGTTATAATAAGACATGATGGAAAGATTCTTACTACTTACAGCCAGAAAATTGGAAAATATGTTACAAATAATATTGCAGAATATGAAGCATTAATCAAAGCATTAGAAATGGCATCAAAATTAACAAAAGAAGTAACTTGTTATTTAGATTCTGAACTTGTATATATGCAATTAATGGGAAAATATAAAGTTAAAAATAAAAACTTGTTAACTTTATTTTTAGTTGTCCAAAGATTACAAGACAAATTTGATAAAGTAAAATATATTTGTGTTTCAAGAGAAGATATGTTTCAGCAATTAGCAGATGGTTTAGTAAATGAAGAATTAGATAATAAAGAATAAGAAAATATTAAAACCCGATTATACTATTTAATTAATGAATTTAGAAATTCCAAATAAACTGGAAATTAATATAGATGGAATAATTAAAGAAATGAAGGAAAAACTTAGAAAACAGGAAAAATGCAGAAAATTAGGGCATCCTGGAGAGGAATCAAATTGGTTTTATTTTAGAAGCTCAACTTTTGAAGAAGTCATGGAGTTTGATGAAATGATGAATACACCTATGACTCTTTAATCAAGTAGTTATTAACTTATTACCATAATTCTTAAAAATACTTGAAAAATAGAAAATTATGACAAATTTTTTAAAAAGTTTATGGGGAATCTTAACTAGTGATGTAAGTGAATTCTCATATGATAAAGTAGATGATAAAAACAGAATTTATTTTTTAGAAAGAGATGGATATAAATATAGATATAAAGGAGAAGTTGTTCCAGCAATAAGGGTTGGTGATGAAAAACAACTTATTTATGTACTATCAGATAAAAGTGTTTCTACAGTAGTTTTAGAAGAAATTGAAAGATTAAGAAAAGAAGGTTTAAAAGTAAATGCAGTATATCTTGATCCAAAAAAAACAAAAAAAACACATTATCATAAAATTGTGACAAAATTTCAGCCAATGTCAGCAGATATACCTAAAAGACTTCGAGAAATTAATAACAGACTTAAATAACTATACACAATGACAAAAGAAGAATGCATAAAATTAAAAGAAAAAACTTCATTAGATGAAGAATTATTGTTAAAATTAATTAGAAGTTTAGAAAAGATTAGAGCAGAAAGAATTAAACCTTGAAAAGAGGTTAAACCTTATTAATCTTTTTTATTTCTCCTATAAAATTAACATAAGTGTAACTATTTTATAATAATTACATCACATAAATATTTAAAAACAGATAATTTATCAACATTCTGAGGTGATGGTGCCTCAGAAACCTAATTCTGAATAAATTAAATATGAAGCAAAAAAATATTTATATCATCACACTTAGTTTATTTCTATTATTAACTACTTTGAACCTCATTAGCTCTGAAGAAGAAAACAAAGATATAAATTTAGAAATAATTGATAATAATATTACTTTTTATAGAGACAATATTTTAGGTAGGGGGTTAAACCCTGTAATGAATCCAGATGGATCTCTTTTTGAAGGAGAAAGAATGGAATTCAGAGTTAAAGTTTATTCTCCTAAAGGAATTAAGGAAATTGAAAATGTTTATGTAACTGCTCAAGAAAATATTGAAGTATATTGTCGTAAACAAGAAATAATTAATAATTTTAACCAAATTTGGTATTGCTCTTTAGTTGCCGAAACTCCTGAATCAATGTATGGATTTTTAGATATTAATCTTGTTGCTGAATCTTTGTCTGGAAAAAAGGTAAGCAAATACATAGGAACTTATTTTTTTAATCCAAGGGTCATTGTTTATGCTAATCCAGTTTCATTTACTTTTCCAAATGTTTCTTCTGGAGAAAAAATTTATACTGATTTTATTAATATAGAAAATAAAGCAGATGAAGGAAGTAATGTTTCATTAACTATTTTTGTTTCTGCACCAGAAACAAATAATCAAAATAAATGCATAGGGAAAAAGCTTCCTTTAAACTCATTATACTATTATGCTGAAAATGGAGAATATTCTACTAAAAATGATCCAAGAGCAGATAAAGAAGGATATATTCAAATAACCTCTCAAGAAGAAATAGATCATAATCTATTAACAACTCCTCTTATTCTTGATCATTCTAATATAAATGAAGGAAATAGTATGAAAATAAGATTTAGAATAAATGTCCCTTCTAATTGTAATGGTTCCTACTCAGAAAATATTTATCTTTGGAGTAAATTTCGAGGAGGAGGAGGAGGATTTTTTAGTATGATTAACATAAATTTAAATACTTCATTAGACCAAATTCCTCCGAAAGCTAACATTAGATTCAATTCAAACATATTTGAAGTAAATGGATTTGATGAACAAGGAAATACTACAACAACTAATAAAATAATTTGTTTGAATAAAAATAATGGAGTTTGTTCTAAAGAATTAAGACGATATGTTGTAAAAGATGAATCTGGAAATGACTTAAGCTTAAATGTAATTTATGAAAAAGTTGGAAATCAAGTAAAAATAACTATTTCAAACTTAAAGTATAATGGAGGAAAAGAAGATTATGAAAAAGTTGAAAAAAATGAATTTTGGCTTTATACATTCCCTAATTTTTCAGAAAAAATAATTCAAACTCTTAAAATAGGAGATAAATATATAACAACGTCTTATAATCCTACAACTAATAAAACAAAAATAGAAATAAAAAATAAAACTGGTTCTATATCTTATATAAAAGATGGATATTATAATATTGAACTAACTACAAATAAAGGAGGGTTGAGGTATGAAATTAAACCTCAACAAATAGCTTCTGTTGAACCTGTTATCTATGAAAAACTTAAAATAAATGATCAGGTAAGGGTTTATGTAAGAATGAAAAATCAAGAGGGGCTATTAATAGATGATATATTAAATAATCTTGATGAATCTGAATTTAAATTAAGCTATAAATCTCTTTATAACTTTGGTTTTTTTGGTAATATAACTAAGGCTGGATTAAATAAAGTAGAATATAATTCAAATGTAAGTAGTATTAATTTAGTTCGTTCATTCCCTCTATCATAAGAACAATAAAAAAATTTATAAATAAATATAATCTAGATTATTATGGTTAGAGGTGGTATAATTTTCTTGTTGTGTATTTTAATAGTATTTTCTATTATTTTTTCAGTTGTTCAATCTCAAGAAGAGGGGGTGTTCTCTTGATGGAAGAACTATTTATTGTGTGGAGCAATAAATAGAAGGTTTTGTATGCAGTTAGGATTAAGTATTTAAATTGAAATTTCTTAACCCAATTATGGGAAGAGAAGACGAAATAATAAAAGAGAGGTTGCGTAAGTTAGATGAGTTAAAAAAACAGAAAATTAATCCTTATCCTAATAGATATGAAAAAAAACAGGATGTTTCTGAATGTTTAAAATTAAAACTTAATACAAAAGTAAAAACTGCTGGAAGAATTATGACTATGAGATTGTTAGGAAAGATTGCATTTGGTAAATTAAATGATTCAAGTGGAAATATACAGTTAGTTTTTCAAGATAAGACAACACCAAAAAAAGATTTTGAATTTTTCAAGAAGTATATTGATAGTGGGGATTTTATTGGTATTGAAGGAGAAATATTCAAAACAAAAACAGGAGAACATTCAGTTCTTGTTAAAAAATTAGAATTATTAAGCAAGAGTATCTTGCCTCTTCCTGAAAAATGGCATGGTTTAACAGATAAAGAAGAAAGATATAGAAAAAGATACTTGGATTTAATTATTAATCCTGAAGTAAAAGAAGTATTTGATAAAAGAGAGAAAATAATTGATGTTATAAGAGAATTGCTAAAAAATAAAGGATTCAAAGAAGTTGATACTCCTTATCTACAGCCAGTTTATGGCGGAGCTAGTGCAGAGCCATTTAAAACTCATTTAAATGCATTAGATATAGACTTATTCTTGGCAATATCTCCTGAATTATACCTTAAACGTTTGATTGTTGGTGGTTATGATAAAGTATTTACTATTGCAAGAAACTTTAGAAATGAAGGTATTGACAGATGGCATAATCCAGAATTTACTATGATGGAATATTATGCTGCTTATGAAAATTATGAATATCATATGAAATTTACAGAAGAATTATTTGATTATCTTAGAAAAAAATTAAACATAAAAGAAACAATAGAATATCAAGATAAAAAAATCAACTTAAAAACTCCTTTCAAAAAAATAACTTTTAGAGATTTATTAAAAAAAGAAATAGGAATTGATATTGACAAAGACAATACTTTTGAAAAGTTGAAAAAGGAAATAGAAAACAAGAAAATTCAGGGGGTTAATATAAAAGACTGCCACCATTATGGAGCTTTATTAGATGAATTGTATAAAAGAGTTGTAAGACCAAGAATAATTCAACCTACATTTTTGACAAATTATCCTGTTGAACTTATTGCATTAGCAAAAAGAAATGAAAAAGATAATACCAAGATAAATTCTATTCAGCTAATTATTGATGGAGCTGAAATAATGAAAGCATATGATGAATTAAATGATCCTTTTGATCAAGAAGAAAGATTAAAAGAACAGGCTAAATTATTAAGACAAGGATCTAAAGAAGCAATGCCAATGGATGAGGATTTTATCAATGCATTAAAAATAGGAATGCCTCCTACAGCTGGATATGGTTTAGGTATTGATAGATTAGTTATATTATTAACAAATCAGGCTTCAATAAGGGATGTAATTTTATTTCCATTTATGAAACCTGAGGAAATGAAAGAGAAAAAAGAGTGAAATTAAAATGGCAGCAGGACAACTAGTTGTAAGAAACAACATAAAAAAGATTGTTAAAAAGTTAGACAAAGAAAATGCTATTCCAAATGTAGCAGAAGAAGTAGGAGATGCTTTAGAAAAAAAGGTTGAAGAAATCTTGAAGTATGCAATTGAAAGAGCCAAGGCAAATCAAAGAAGAACATTGCAGGCAAGAGATTTATGAGGTGAGAAAATGAATAATAAAAAGATAATCAATAAAAAATCTGAGAAAATATTTGAAGATAGAAAAGTCAAGGTTTCTCATAAATTTATTATAGCTTTATCTATAGTAAGTATTCTTGGATTTATTGGAATTGTTAGTGAAACTCTTTTTGCTAAAAACATTTCAACATATATTGAATCATTATGGATGATAATAATTGGACTAGGATTAGTTATTGAAGCGAACATAAAGAGATTAAGAAATTTAAGTAAAGAAGGAATAACATCAAATAATTTAGCTCATTTAACTACTATTGTTATCGGATTTATATCAATAATAGCAGGAATTTTAAGTTCACCATATATAAATTTTCAGAATCCCTCTTTCCTTGCAATTAAAGGAATAGTAAGTATAATAGCTATATTAGTTATAATTATTCAAACCTGGATTATTGATTAAATTAATGTTTTTTAAAGTGAATTACAAATAATAACAAACTTTAAAAATTAGAAAAATATATATTATTGTGGCATTAACAAGAGGTGATTTGGAAAATCCAGGAACAGATCTTCATTTCTTAAGAGAACATATTCAAAATCATCTTAAATCAAGAGAAAAGCCAAAGCGAATATTAGACCCTCAAGAAGAAGCAAATGAAATTATTTTAGCTTATCCTTCTTATATAAGGATGAGAACTCAAGACGAACTTCATCACTCATTAGAACTTGAAGCTTACAGACAATATAAAAATAGAGTTGAAAGAAATGAAAGAGGAGATAAATTAAGTGATTGGTATCATGCTGTCAGAAATATTTGTGATAATATTTTTGAATATCATTCATTTGAAATAGCAATGAGAAGAACTGCTTAAATTTTAAGATAAAGATTATAAATCTCATTCTTTAAATACTATTATAAATATTTATAATTGATAATTAACATGCCAAAAAATAAAGCTAAAGGTTCAAAAATAGAAAGAGAGCTTTTTCAGAAATTTGTTGAAAATGATTTTAGAGCTGTAAGAGTTGCTGGAAGTGGTATGATGGAAAATGCTGAATGTGATTTAATTGCCGGAAAAAAAGGAAATGGCAAATATGCTATTGAAGTTAAATCTTCAAAATCAACTACAAGATATATTGAAAAAGAGCAAATTGAAAAGTTTATGATTTTTTCCGAGATATTTGGACTTAAACCAGTAATAGCTTTAAGATTTAATAGAGAAGGATTTTTATTTTTGCATCCAAAACATCTTCGGAATTCTGGAAAATATCTTGTAATAACATTGGAAGAGGCAAAGAAGAAAGGAAAAAGATTTGTACAGTTTTTTGAGTGAAAGTTTATTGGTTAAACAATAAAGATTATAAATACTAAATTCTAATTATATCTATGGGTTGGAATACAAAGAGAGAATATCAAGACTTAAGACAAAAAGGAGATAAAGAAATTGCCTAAAATTTCGCTATCTCCGCAGCAAGCTACGGAGTATTCACCGCGAAATTTTTCGCTTTCAGCGACCAGCAATTTCAGTCTTTCAAAATCTGCCACAGCAAGCTGTGGGGTATTAAACCCAGATTTAGAAATAAATTCTTTAAACAAGCTGAAGAAGAAGCTAAAAAGTCAGTAGAAAATAATAATTATCGATTATATCAAAACGCACAAGTACATCTATTTACGGAGCATCAATTGCTACATATGTAGGAAAAAAATTTGAAGATATTACCTTTAAAGATATATCTTTACAAAAACATTCTAAAAAAAAAGAAATAATGTATGATGAAATAATTCCTGGAATGATATTTTCTGTCATCTCAAAAGAATTAGGGGGTTTTCATCTAATTAAAATAAAAGAAATCTACCCTTTAACTTCAAGAGAATGGTATGAACAAAGATTTTTTTCCGCTTTAAGAGCAGTTCCTCGTTTTAATGAAGGGATGTATGCAGAAAAGTATTTTCTTAATTGTGAGATAAAAAGCTGGGGGGTATAAGTTTATCACAATAATTCCTTTAAACCTTAATATGTTTATTCTTTAATGAAAAGAGCAGTGATTTTTATGTTCTTGATATGTTTAATTTTATTAATTAATTTTATACATTTAATTCCAATTATTTCAGCTCAGTCTTCAGCTCAATCAATTGAAGTTGATTATCCTGATGAAGTTAATCAAAATGAAGAATTTTCTTTTAAAATTAAATTAGTTGATTTTAAAGAAGGAATTTATGATGTAAAAATTGATTTGATTTCAGAATCTGGAGCAAGAATTGCAAAAATCCTTAATAATGATAAATGGAGCTCTACTTATTATTATATTACAGAAGCAATTGAATCCGATAAAAAAGAAACTTTCAAAATGAAAGCTGAAGATTATACTGGAAAAGCAGGCTTTGAGATTAAAATAAGAAGTTCTTCTGGAATTGTTAAAACATTTCCAGATTATGAAATTGAAATTGTTAAAAATAACAAGGTAAAAGAAGAAAAAGAAAATAATAATGAAATAAACGATAAAAAAGATGAAAGCAATGAAATCTCTTCAAAAATTGCTGGAACAAATGCTATTAATAAATTAAATGAAAATAACAACTATGAAACAAAAATTGTTTACTTAAATTCTCTTAACCCGCAAAATATAAAAAGCAGTAAAAATGTTGAAGTAAAAGACAAATCAAAAAATTATTCGTTTTATGGATTAATTTTGTTCAGTATTTTAATCCTGCTTTTGTTTGTTTTAAAAATTTTATCAACAAGAATGTTAAGAAAAAATGGGATTGCTTAAAGAAAGAAAAAATATAGAAACTAAAGATATAGGGGTGTTTATGATTATTGAAGCAATAGGCAGGCCTCCTGAATATTTAGCAGAAGTGTTAAATGATATTATTACAAGAATTGACAATGAAGAAGGAGTTAAAGTTCTTTCAAAAAAAGTGAATGAATCCAAGTTAATGAAAGACCAAAAAAATTTTTATACAAATTTTGCTGAAATTGAAATTGAAATTGAAGAAATTTTACAATTAGGAAAACTAATAATAAAATATATGCCTGCGCATGTAGAAATTATCTATCCGGAATTTATTGCTTTAACTAACAATGGATGGAATGATATTTTCAATGAAATTCTATTAAAACTTCATGGATATGATGAAGTTGCCAGAATAATACAAGTAGAAAAAGAGATTTTAGAGGATAAATTAAGAAGTGTTTTAAATGAAAAAAAGAGCAAAAGCACAGAAAATAAAAATGATATCAATAAAAAAGAAGAAACAAAAAGTGATGAGGAAGTTAAAAATAAAGAGAATTGAATTATAGTTATTAATGAAATTGATATTATTAATTGATAAACTTATATAAGGGGGTAACTGTGAATTAAATGTCTATAACTTGATAATATTAAAATCCATGTTAATCTAATATAATTTGCTCTGAAAGTCTAACACTTTAAATTATATAATAAATCTTATTTTTAAACTGGGCTTTGGCTTAATATTCAATTTATCTCTTCTTTTGCCCAGTTCAACTAAATCAATTTTTTTCTCAGCTTTTCTGTATTTTTTAAAATAAAACCAAATTAATAATAACACTAAAATAATAATTATACTCCATCCAATAACTTTTCCTGATAAAAAACTGGTTAAAAAATTATTTCCATCCCCTCCATCTGTCTGATTTCTTATTGGAGGATTTACATTTCCAGATCCATTATCAAAACCTCCATTACTATCGTTTGTGGGAACATAATCTTTCTTAAAATTAATGAGAATAGGAAGAGTAATAGAATTATTTTCTGTCTTTGCACTAATATAACCGTCAGCAAGAACTTCTTTTTTAGATTCTGAATACATTTCAATTTTAATTTCAGAACCCTCTTCTAGTTCATCAATTTCATAAGCTGAAAGTTTTATATAAGGAGATAATTTTTCAGATACTTCAAGTTTTATATTTTCCAGTTTTGTTTGGCCTGTATTATATAAATAAATGTATTTAGTCTGTTTGTCTTTTAATACACTGGAAAAATTCATTTCAACAGGATTAAACCTGAACTTGCTTGAAGCTGTTATTATTTCATCTGTTTTATTTCTGAATATATAAACTGGAATTTCATAATGTGTACTTAAAGAATCTAAAAATATTGTTTTGAATGTTGTCTGTTTTATATCATTTATAGAAAAGTCAATTTTTCTGATTTCTCCTGAATTAAGAATTATTGATTTATTTTCATTTGTTGTTAAATCATATGGATAAATTAATAAATCATCTGCTCCTGAAATAGTTTCTGTTGAAATATCTATGTTTATTTTAGTTTCCTGTAGATTTTGAACTTTAACAAAAAAATCCTTATTTGTAACTATAAAACCGGGATTTAAAGAAAAGTCAGCTAATTTTTCAGAAATCGTAAAGTTTCTCTGGATTTCATCTTTAATAATTTGGGAGCCTTTGTAATATCTAACATCTTTTATTATAATAGAATAATTTGCATTTGGAACTAATTGTGTTTCTGATAATAAAGCATAAATATAATATTCATCATTGATTTTTATTATATCATACAATATTGGAACTCTTACATGTCCTCTATAAAAATAGATATTTTCTGGAAGAATTGGATTTATGAAATTGCCTGAAAATTTTGAACTAAGAGTCTCACCTTGATCATAAACTGGTTTAATTTCAAACTCAATTGCTGAAATTAATGGTATTACTAAAATACTTAATAATAGCAAACATGCAACAGCCCACTTTTTTTTCATGATTGAATCAAGAATAAGAGGTTAATAAAGTTTATTTTTGTGAAAAGTAAGAAAATAATATACAACATTAATTTCACATACTATTAAATGAAAATATTTTTGTTAATCATAAATTAGAGGCTATAATTAATAATTAAAAAATTGTTTAATCAATTCATAACTGGTTTCAGATATTATAAATAAAATTAAAACTCCTTAGGGTTTTATCATTTGCTTATCTTTTTCAGCTTTTCCATCACATCATCATATTCTTTTTCTTTTTTTGGAGGTGCAGAAGATTTTTTTGGAATTGGTTTTTGAGGTGTTGCTGGAGTTTTTGGTTGGATTGGCCTTAATGATGAAGGACGTTGAGGTAAAATAGGACTAGGCATAGGACGCATTGGCCTTAATGGTGAACCTGCAACTGGAAACCTTCCTGGAGGCAATCTTGGACGCAAATTAGGAGGTGCTGCAGAACCAAATCCAGGAGGCATTGGCCTTCTTGGGCCTTCTTGTGATGAAGAGCCTTTTCCTCTTGTTTTAACTCTAAACCATAAATTTCTTAATCTATCTCTAAATATTATTCCTAATACAACTAAGATAATCAATATTATTAAAATCCAAATTACAAACCAGTTTAATCCTCCTGTTTTTTCCACACATTCTCCATCCTTACATACTTCTCCTTCTTTGCAATCGGTATTTGATTCACATTCAAGGGATTTTTCAACACAGCATTTTAATGAAACATCATTGCATGAAGATTCTGAAACTTCTTCTTTATCATCACAAGAAGATTTACAGATTCCATCATTAAATCTCTCACATTCTGGTTTTTCATCTGTTTTTAATTTACATTCTCCATTTAAACAACAGCTTTGTCCTAATTGAATATCAGAAACTCTGCTAAGCTCATTCCCAGTACAATATTGATTTGAATTACAGATAATTCCTCCTTTTTCCTCACATGTTTTTAATGCTTCATCTTTACTGCAGCATTTAGCTATTCCAGAACATTCATAATTAGATAAAATTTCTCCTCCATCATTAATACAGCTATCTCTTGTTCTGCAAAATCCAGGACCATCCCTGCAAGGGGTATCAACTCCATCACCAGTTGATTTTTTCAGCCATACAGCATATAATATAAACGCTGTATTTCGAATATTTCCCTGCCAGCATCCTTCATTATCCTGAAGAGTAAGCAACTTGTCTTTTGAAGAAGCAACTTGTGGAATATCAAGATTCTGCAATGATAATAATGCCAATGCTGTATCATAAAATTTATCTCCTGAAACATCCCATAAACTTTGTTTTTGCTGATTAATCAAATTAGTATAAAAGTCAGGATAATCTTTTAGCATATACAGGAATGCATAAGGAAGCAATTTTTCATTATCAGGAGCATTTGAAGTCAAGTAAGGCATATGAGATGAAACATCATGGTCTAATGAACTTAATACAACTGAAGCCCATAAACTTCCTTCATAGTCGCAAACACCTCCTTCTCCAAAACAGACTGAACTTATTTTTTCAGAGGTTTCTCCTCCACCGGACGCAGAATTAACTTTTTCAGAAACATAAACTGTTGATGAACCGCTTTTTTTGTATAATAAAGTTGTTATAAATCCTTTATCACATTTAATTTTATATGTTAAATCATAACAATTTGAACTTGAACTTATTCTTAACCAATAACTGCCTCCTGCAGTATCTATTGGAAGACAGCTTCCTGCATCTCCTCTGATTTTTTTATCAGCTCCAATAGTAATTCCATTTTCATATATAGGGCCATAATCAATAGTGCATGTTGTTTCTTCATTGCTTTCTATTTGTATATACCAATCAAGATTTGCCGGTGTTGTATTTTTAGATAAAAGCCAAGTTTCTGCTTCATCTGTATTTTCTTTAATTTTGCTTAAAGCTAAAACTGCCTGGGCAGTTGATTTTATAGAACATCTGTCTTTTGGCCAGCATTTTGGTTTATCAGAAACTTTCTCGGCATTATCAAGAATCGCATCTTTACAATCTGTTTTAATGCCTGAATCATATCTCAAAGCTAATAAAGAAAAAACCTGCTGTTCAAATGTTAATGTATCACATTTATCTTTAACTTTATTTTCTAAACATTTGTATGCTTTATCAGTTGAATTAGAAACATTATTGGAACTTGCTTGAGACATAACAAAAGAAAGTGATAAAGTGAATAAAGCTATAAGTGCTAAAATTATAAACATCACTGTTCTCTTTTTCATATTACCTATAGTTATTTGCTGTTTTTAAAATTATCTTTATTGTAAAATAAATTTGTAATTTTATATAATTGTTAAATATTATTCATAATCGACTTAAATAGAGTTATTAATAAAAAAAGTTAAGTGAAAGCAAATGGATAAAGAGATATTAATGGGTTAGACTGTTATTCATTAAATTGTGAGTTCAAATTTTAAATTTAGAAATTGAATTAAGAGGTATTATCTTCACTGCTTAGTTTTAGGTTTTGATTTAGTAACAGAATTTTGAGAAGAACCTAAAGTTTTCTTTACAACATAATTAACTGGATTTTTGTATCTTAATTCTTCTTCTGTAGGAACAATGCCTATGCCTTTATAGTAATCTTTATTAAAGTTAGGGGGAGGTACAACTTTATTACGATAAGACCATGACAATTGTGATTTAATGTAACCTTGCTTTAATTGGACTTCATTTTTTTCATTCCAGGAATAAAGCCTTTTTTCCAATTCATCTTTATCCATACCTATTGAACGAAATAAATTAATTAAAATAAATAATGCTCTTTTTCTGCCGTCTTTCATTCCTTTAAGTATTTCTTTAATAGATGGCGGGAAAAATTCATCTGAAATTTTATCTAATTTTATCGGCTTGAAATCTTTTACTGAATCTGTTACTTCTACATTAAGATTTTGCTCTTTATGCCAATCAAGTGCTTGAAGCAATAATTCAGAAGCTTCATTTTCTTTGGAATTTGGAGTAAATGATTTTATATTGTCTTTTGTAATTTTAAGAGGATTAGCATCTTGAATCTGGAATTCAGAAATTTTATTTTCATCAATAACTATGCTTGCTAATGCTGTTTTTTCATGTAATGAATAAGGCATTCTAAACAAATGCCTTGAAGAAACCAAGATTATATCAGGCATAACTTTTTCAGAAGCTGAAAAATCTTTGACATATTTGCTTCCTATTGTTAATTTAGTTATTTTTTCTATTAATTGAGGCTTTGTTTTTTCTATTATATACTGGCAGATAATTCTCGGCCATTCTGGAAACATGTTTGAAGTTTGAATTTCATTAATCTCTTTAGGAAAAGCTTTCCAGGGAATAATAATATGCATGCCCTTACTTCCAGAGAATTTAACTCCTATATTTTTTATTCCATGGAATTTTAGAAAATTAACAATTAATTCTGCAGATATTTTGCTATAGTCTAAGTATTTGCTGTCAATATCAATTAAAAAATCCCAGCCAATTCTTAAATTATTTAATTGTTCTCTTGTCTGGCCTGTTGAAAGGCTTAAAGAATCCTGCCATAATTCAATAGAACAATGGAAACTTGTTGCGCCTCTTTGAACCATTGGAAAAATATCTCCTGGATATTGAAGTGAATCTGGGCGTTTTCCAAAACCTTCAAAATATCTTGGAACAACTTCTCTATTTGATGAAAAGTCAAAAATTGCCCTTTGAACCTCTGGTTTGGAATAATAAAGAGATTTTATGCTATTTATACGCTGTTCTTTTATTGACTGCTCTTGATCTGCTGGATTTTCGTTTGACATTTTCAGAAACTTCCCATATTAACCTAAAAAGAGCATAAGTTTATATAGATTATTAGATGTTGACTATAATAATACTTAAAAATTCAATATATCTTTTTTTAATGTTAAAATGCTAGTAAAACTTGAAAATCCGCAATTACTGTCTAGAGTTGTAGAAATAATATCTGAACTTGTAACTGATGTCAGAATTAAAATAAGCGAATATGGATTAAGTATTTCTGCAATGGATCCTGCTAATGTTTCTCTTGTTGGTTTTAAGATTCCTAAGTCGGCTTTCAGCCAATTTGAATCTGGAAGCGATGTCTTAGGTGTTAATTTAGTTAATTTAAAATCAATATTAAGAAGATGTAGTTCTAAAAGCACTTTGATACTTGAAAAAAAGGAAAATACACTTGAAATTTCAATTCAAGACAGAATAAGCAGAAAATTTGTATTAACATTAATTGAAATTGAGTCAGAAGATATAGATTTTGATGACAAAGCAAGAAAAATAGAGTTTTCAAGCAGAATAGAAATGAATTCATTGGATTTAATTGATTCAATAGAGGACTGCCTTGTTGTTTCAGATTCATGTTCATTTATTGTTAAAAATGGAAAATTTATAATTGAAGCTAAAAGCTTGAATTCAGCAAGATCTGAATTCAGCGGAGATGAAGCTAAGATTGAAGCTGAAGATTGTAAATCAAGATACTCTTTAGAATATCTTCAGAAATTTATGAAAGGAGCAAAACTTAGCGAGAAAAGCATATTAAAATTTGCATCAGATCATCCTTTAAGAGTTGATTATAAAACAGAAAATATGGAATTAAGTTTTATTCTTGCTCCTAGAGTTGAGACCGAAGATTAGCAATTGACTAATAAAATATAAAATAACAATTGCTGGTCTGAGTTGAGGATTGACACGAGAGAACTAAAATAGATATTAATAACGAGTGTCTATCCGAGTTGAGGATTAGCAATTGAGTACTATTTTTATAGCACTATCCTATCATCTACTTCAAATACCAATTAGAAAGATTTATAAAGTATGGATATATAATATACCATATAATAGAAAGTATGGTATAAATAAAATACATATAATATTAAAGATGGAAGAGAAAATAATTATTAAGGATATGGAAGAAACGAACATTTGGTGGACTAAAGATTTTCATAATTTGGAATATAAAAATAGGGATATAGATAAGGAAATTAAAAAATTTATGAAAACAAGGCAAATAGTAGCTATTACAGGATTAAGACGAGTTGGAAAGACTACCCTTATGTTCAAATATATCAGAGAATATTTAGAAGCAGGCTTTCCCAAGCAGAATATTTTCTATTTTTCTTTTGATGATTATTCTTCTGTAAGAATAAGCGATATAATAGATATTTACAAAAAATTATTTGATAAGGATTTAAGATCTGAAGATTATTTTTTTGTTTTTGATGAAATTCAAAAAATAAGAAATTGGGAAGAGCAATTAAAAAGAATTTATGATATTTATCCTAAAATCAAATTTTTAATATCCGGGTCTGAGTCTCTTTTTATTAGAAGAAAATCAAGGGAAAGTTTGGCTGGAAGAATATTTGAATTTAAATTAAATCCCCTTAATTTTAAAGAATATTTGGAGTTTAAAAATAAAAAGTTTGAACCACCCGCTCTTTATGAAAAAGATCTTTTAAAAGAATTAAACAATTTTTTTATGTGTAATGGATTTCCAGAATTAATAGATAAAGAACCAGAAATAATAAAAAAGTATATTCGTGAGGGAGTAATAGACAAGATTCTTTATCATGATATGAGTGAGGTATTTGATGTCAAGAATTTAGTTATTGTCAGAAAGATATTTGATATTTTGTATAATAACCCTGGCCAGATTATAGAACTTCAGCAATTCGCTAGTGAAGTTGGAATAAATAGACATTTGTTATCGGAATATCTTGAGTATCTTGAAGAATCATTCTTAATAAAAAAACTTTATAATTATTCAAGAAATGCAAGAAAAACGCAGAGGAGATTAAAGAAATATTATCCAACATTATTAAATCCTTTTTTATTTAAAGACGATTTTTCTAAAATATTTGAACAAGCAATAGTGATTCATTCTAATGCAGATTTCTTTTGGAGAGATCCATATAAAAATGAGGTAGATATAATAAAAACAGAACCTCTAATTGCTATTGAAGTAAAATCTGGAGAGATAAAGGAAAGCAATTTAGACTCACTAAAAAAATTTATTGAAAAATTCAAACCAAAAAAAACAATAGTTATATCTTATAATATTGAAAAGGAAATAAAAGGAATTGAAATTGTTCCGGCATGGAAGTGGCTTTTAAGATAATATGTGAAAAAAGAGCGCAGATGGCAATAGAGGTCTATTTTTATAGCACTATCCTATCATCTACTTCAGAAACATCATAAATGATTTTTTATCCCAAATTTTTTACAGACAGGACAATTATTACTGAAATCTCTTTTTTCAAATCTGCAAAATGGTGTAAAAAATTTAGTAAGACATTAATATAATAGGTTATACTCCTCTATCAATTAATACCAATCTGAAATCTTTTTCAATCTTAACAAGATTGATTATTTCAGAAGATAATTCTTTTTTATTTATTTTAGAAGTAATTTTTGAATAATTCAGCATAGATAAATCTCCGTATAATCCTTGTAATTTTATCAAATTAGTCAGCATAGTTTTATTCTCAGGATAAATTACCTTGTCATAAGATTTTATAGAGCACATCTTATGTACCCCAAAAATGAATTCTCTGTTCTCAAGTCTTGCTATATTTATCAGCTCTTTTTTAATATTTTCAATTTTTGTTTCTGCTTCATGTCTTATTTTTTCCTGCCGGTCTAATTCATCCACAAGTGTTTGGCCTATTTCCATTTTATTCTCAAATATTTTATAGCAATCTTCCCTTGCGAAGCTTCTGAAAGCTCCAGCAATTACTTGATATTTAACTTACAATTTCTCACTTCATTCTTTCACCACAATCCGGGCAAAAATTGTATCTTGTTTCAAAAGAAAAGCCACATTTTCGACAAATGACTCTTTCTTTCTGAAAACCAAGTATCATAAAATTATTTTTTTCAAGGAATTTTTCGGGAAGCTCTTTTATGAACTGTGACTCATTTCCTGCTTCACTTATTAAAAACAGTTCCTCTTTAGCTCTTGTCATTGCGACATAAAAAAGCCTTCTTTCTTCTTCAAGACTTTTTAAATAGCTTGATGGGCTTATTACTTGTATTATCCTGTCAGCTTCCCAGATTTGGGGGAATCCGTAAATGCCGCCATTAAGTCCAACGATAAATACAATTTTTGCTTCAAGTCCTTTAGCCGAATGCATTGTCCTTAAGGTGCATAATCCTTTTAATCTTCCCCTATATGCTTCGATTGCTTTTGTCCTCCTGTATAAAACAAGAATATCCTCTTTTGAATATCCTATTTTCAGGAATTCAGATATTTTATCAAACGTTTGTCTTACACCATCTTCTGATTCTTTCTGTGAAAGATAAAGAAAAATTTTTTTCTTTGACTCTTTTGTAGGACAAAGGGATTTGTCAAGCTTAAATATATTGTTTTTTATAAGCTCATTTGTTGCATCTATTATCATCCTGTTATTCCTGTAATTTAGCGTTAATTTTATTATTTCAGGATTCTTAAAATATTTCTTGAAATTTATTATATAGTCTACTTCAGATCCTCTCCATCCGTAGATGCTTTGCCAATCATCACCAACGCAGAATAATTGGTTTTTTTCATTTAAGAGTTTGTTCAAAAATTTGACCTGCAATGCATTCACATCTTGGAATTCATCAACAAGTATATAGTCATATTTTTCATTGAAAGTCTTTTCAATTTCCTTGTTATTGCTTAGAAGCAAAACTCCCCTCATCATTAAGTCATTGAAATCTAAATAGGACTTTTTGATGCAATACTGAATATATTGTCCGATCAAAGGATTCGAAATTTCATAGAATTTTTTTATCCTATCATGAGGGTCAACTAAGGCCCTGTTGTAGATCTCTTCAAAACTTCGGTCTTCTACTTTTATTTTCCCTAAAATAACAAGAACCATAGAAAGGAATTCATCAACCTCTTGAAAATATCCTTTTAATTCAGTCTCAACTGAGAAATCTACTTTTCTGAACAAGTCTTTGTTTAATCTAGGGAATAGATTCTTTTCCAGATATTCATAGAATTTTCTTATCTCCTTAGTCATGGATTCATCTGTTTCTAATAGGAATTTTCCAGCCATCTTGAACTGCTTTTCTTTGTGTTTCATTTCTAAACTTAAATTGCTTACATGCTCAATATAGGTATCGGCACCAGGAATATAGAAATCAGGCCTAAAATCAAAATCCTTGAAATTCACAAGAGGTTCATAGATATATTTTATATTATGTATATGTAGCCAGTCTGCAATATATCTCTCAGATTTCGACCTTACCAATGTACCATCTAAAGAGGTATATGGCTTTTCATAATTAATATTACCTTTTTCATTCATCCTTACCCTGAAATCATCAACATAATAATCTAATATATATCTCTTGAATTTTAAGAGGTATTCTATGTCACAGCATTTTGATTTCAGTATCTTTTGGAGAATTTGTTTAGGGGTTTCAACAGAAAGGTTTATTTGATTTATATCCTCATCATATGCTCTATCATTCAATATTTTGAATCTATTGTCAAATTCTTTGGCACCATATTTCCGCAAGAGATTAAAGCAGAATCCATGGAAAGTACATATCGTGAGGCTGGAAAGCCATGGATATTTGTTTAGGTAATTTCTTCTTAGGATATTCTTCCCATTATTGGACATATCCTTGTTGCGAATGATCTTGTTGTATTCTCCAGTAGTATCAGATATTGTAATCAGCCTGTCGATCATCTCGTTTGTTGAATTTTTTGTAAAGGTTATTGCAAGGATTCTATTAGGGGAAATTCCTTTTTCTATGACAAGATATAGGATTTTTTGTATTATCGTCTTGGTTTTGCCAGACCCAGCTCCTGCAAGGACAAGGATTCTTTTAGATTCATTAAGAATTGCACTTCTTTGCCCTTCATTTAAATCTGAAAGAATATTCGAACAGTCACTTTCTTTTTCCATAAAATATACAGTTTAGTCAGTATTATAAAAATTGCTGTAATAAAATATTATGATTATTCTAAGACTAATATCTGCCATTTTATTTAATAATATAATCTTGTTAATATTGTTTATAAATTTTCTATGTTGCAAAAAATCATATCTTGAGCTTATTTTGAGTGAAAATAATTCTCAATAAAGAAATTGCCTAAGATTTCGCTATCTCCACAGCAAGCTACAAAGTATTCATCGCGAAATTTTTCGCTTTCAGCGACCAACAATTTCAGTCTTTCAAAATCTGCCACAGCAAGCTGTGGGGTATTAAACCCAGATTTAGAAATAACAAAATATAAATATCGTAACTTCTTTAGTTTAATATGGGTAATGAAGAAGTAAGTAAATTATCAGTAGAAATGGCTAATTCTTTAAAACCAAATGCTTCAAAAGATAAATCTACTTGTTATGACCTTTTTTATTCTGGTATACATGAAGCACCTATGCTTCCTTGGGCTGATGATTTAAATGACTTGCAATTAGCTGGATTAGGCATTGATGTCTACTTATATAGAAAAGGTTTGACTCAGGTTTAACTTTGACATTGCTTGAAGTGTTAAATTATACAAAAATATAAATATAACTTATTCTTTAATAAAGAAATTGCCTAAAATTTCGCTATCTCCGCAGCAAGCTACGGAGTATTCACCGCGAAATTTTTCGCTTTCAGCGACCAGCAATTTCAGTCTTTCAAAATCTGCCACAGCAAGCTGTGGGGTATTAAACCCAGATTTAGAAATAAAACATGGATGATCAAGAAATACGGGAAGCATTTGATAAATTAGCTGATCCAAAAACAATTGATAAATATGCTAAGAAAATGGATGAAACTTATCGTGATTTATATAATGGTTCAGCACATTCTGTTATTATGGCTCAGCAAAAAGGCCCGCCTAATAGAATACAATTGAGGTCATTAGGGGTTGATCTTTATCTGTATGATAATGGCTTTCCTCAAATTTGATTATTTTTTATAGTTTTAATTTTCTAATAATTGAAATTTTTGATTTCCAAACATTTTTATAGTTTGGTTTATATTGATTTTTATGTATATTAGTTATAAATAACATTATAATTAACATAATAAATAAAAGAGGTAATTTGCTATGAAGCTTCACAGTAATCAAAGGGATAAAGATATAATTAAATTTCTTAAAGAGAATAAAGTTATAACTTCTTCTGAATTAGCTAAATTTCTAAAAGTTTCATGGAACACGGCTGAAAAATATCTTTTAGAATTAGCTTTAGATAATAAAATTCAAAGAATAAAAAAGCAAGGGGTTAATCTGTGGATGTTAAAATGAAAATGATGAAAATAAAAAATGAAAATAAAAGAGGTAAATACAAGATAAAAATGAAACGGGGTCAGGTAACTATGTTTATTATTGCAGGATTGTTGATAATTGCAATAATTGCCTTGTTCTTTTTTTTAAGAAAAGATATTCTTCCATATACTCCAAAAAAAGTTGCAACAGATCCAGAATCATTTTTAGATTTATGCTTAGAAGAAAATCTAACTGAAACATTAAGAATTATTTCTTCTCAAGGAGGCTATGTTGAAAATAAATTAAACATTATTTATGATGGAGAGAAAGTTTCTTATTTATGCTATAATCAAAATAGTTATGTTAGATGTATTAGTCAAGAGCCGTTATTAATCCAGCATTTAAAAGAGGAAATACATAAAAGTTTAGAAAGTGATGTCGAAAGATGTTTTGATGAATTAAAAAAAAGTCTGGAAAAACAAAACTTTGAGGTTTCAATGGAATCTCCTGAATTTGAAGCTGAACTTGTTTCAGAAAGAGTTTTATTAAAAATAAAAAATAATATTGAATTAAAAAAAGCAGGAGAAACATCTAATTTAAAAGAATTCCAGATAATTAAAAAAAGCAAGTTTTTTGATTTAGCTCTTATTGTCCAGGAAATTCTATCGCAAGAATCCTGGTATTGTAATTTTGAACAAAATGGATTTATGCTATTATATCCTCAATATGATATAGAAAAATTCAGAACAGGTGATTCAAGTATAGTTTACACAGTTACAGACAAAAAAACAGAGGAATTTTTCAGATTTGCTATAAGAGGCTGTGCAATACCTCCCGGAATAGGTTAAAGGTTAAGAAAATGATAACAAAAAAATATTTTAAAGGAAAAGAGAAAACTTATGTTGAAAAAGGAAGTTTAATTGGATTAAAAATAGGAATACTCCTATCTATTATAATTTTATTTCTTTTTATAGCTTCAAAAGAATATTTAACAAAAGGAGTTTTTTACAAATTAATTCTTATTATATTTTATAGTTCTATATTTGGGGGGGGAATAGGATTAATAATTAGTATTTTTAAAGATAAAAATAAGATCAAAATAAAACTCTTTAAAGAGTTGCCAAATTGGATAGGTGGGGGAGTAATTGGAGCAGTAATTGGACTTTGGATGTCTTTATCTTTAATAATTTCAGATGAGCCGGGTAATTTTATGTATGATTTATTCTTTTATCTTTTATATCCTGCTTTAGTTGAATCAATTTATTCAACAGACTATACTACTCCATTAAAAATCCAAAATACATATTTTGTTTTATATTCAGTAATGTTTTTATCTTTTGTTGGAGCTTTAATTCATTTTCTTATCAATAAATTTAATAAAAACGAAAGATGAATAAAATGATAAATAAAAATATAAAATTAAAAAGAGAAAAAAGGATAATTTCAATAAGTGAAATTTTAATCTTGATAATTGCAACATTTTCATTTGCATATATTTTTCATGAAAGTTCAACTGCTTTAGTAAATTTTGGAGTTTATGAAAATAAAGATGAAAATAACAAACAAAATAATAATAATAACAAAGATATTCAGATAATTAGTTTGTTATCTGCATCATTAATTAATTTTATAGATATTATTTCAATTATTCCAAGTGTTTCTGCTCAAGCACCTAATCAACAAACAAGTTCACAGCCAGCATTAAAATGCTGTCCATTAACTAAAACAGGAGCCATATGCCAGGATATTCTTGAAACTGAAATAAACAGGCTTTGTGATGAATCTGTAACAGCTTCTCCAACATCATGTGAAAATGATGTAAGATGCAAGGTTGGATGCTGTATTGATGATAATTATGGAACATGTTCTCCTATGTCAACATTTGGAGAATGCAATAGCAATGAAGGAAATATTAGATGGGTAGGAGATAAAAAAGGTGATGAAAGCTGTGTTAATTTAAATATTAATGATAATGCTTGTGTTAAAGGATGCTGTATTTTAGGAGACGAAGCAATTTTTACAACAAGGCAAGCATGCTATTATAAAGCAGGAGAGAAATATGAAGGAGAAGTATTTAATTCAGCTGTAAAAACAGAAACAGAATGTCTTGCACAAGTTGAAACAATAGAAAAAGGTGCTTGTGTTTTTTTAAGAACAGATGGAAGTAAAGGATGTTCATTTATATCAAAAAGAGAATGTTCTCAAAATAATGGAATTCCTTATTCAGGAAAATTATGCACTGATACAGCTTTAAATACAACATGTAAACCTACACAAAAAACAACATGCTTAGAAGGAAGAGATGAAATTTATTTTACTGATACTTGCGGAAATATAGCTAATATTTATGATGCTTCAAGAGCTGAAGATGAAACATATTGGAATGATATAATAAATAAAATTGACAGCTGTGGAACAAGCTCTATTAATGGAAATGCTGATTCAACAACATGCGGAAATTGCAATAGATTTTTAGGAAGCAGTTGTGATAAAAAACAAAGTACAGGCTCTGATAATAATTATATTTGTAAAAATCTTAATTGTCAAGCAAGTGAAGCAACAGGAAATGTTGAAAGATTAAATGGAGAATCGTGGTGTGTTTATGATTCAACAATAGGAGAAGGAAGAGATGTTCCTGGAAGCAGACATTGGAAAAGAATCTGCATTAATGAAGAAGTAAAAGTTGAAGCTTGCGGAGATTACAGATCACAAATATGTGTAGAAAGCAGTATTGAAGATGCTACTGGAAGAAAATTTTCAACAGCTTCATGTAAAGTTAATGAAGCTATAGAATGCCTTAGTTATAATTCTCAAGAAACTGGACCAGATGCTATGACAAAAATACAAGAGCTTTGCAATGAAAATGAAGATTGCTTTATGAAAGGAGTTGATGTTTCTAATAATTTTAAATTTAGTATGTGTGTTTCAAAATATTCAAGAGGATTTGAACTTAATAATAGAGATAAAACATTATCTGATTCACTATGTTCTTTAGCAAGTACAACATGCACTGCTGTTAAAGTTAAAAAATTCAGTGGATGGAAATGGGTTGCAAATAAAGAATGCACTCAACCAGGATTTGCAGATAAAATGAATGATTTATGCATTTCTATAGGAGATTGCGGTGCAAGTGTAAATTATGTAGGAGATTTAACAAATAATTATCAGGTTTTAAAAACCCCTGGATTAACTCCAAGTTATATTTCTAAAATTAAAGAATACTACAAAACTATTGAAGGACAAAGTGCAAAACCAAAAAGTATAGATGAAGTATTAAGTGCAAGTGGGACTCCTTTGAATGCTGAAGGTTTAAATGAAGAAGAAATTAATAGAAGCAAAATATTAGGATTAATCAAACAAATTGGAACATATGCTGGAGGAGCTGGAACAGTTGTTAAAGTAATTAGTTTTCTTGGTGCAGGAAGTTCAGCTGCAGGAACAGGAAGTGCAGGTGCAGGTTTAGCATCTACTGAACCAATTGCTTATGAAGCAGTTTTGGCAAGTGGACATACTCAATTAATATCTGGAGGAGAAACATTCCCAATTGAAGGTGCCTTAGGCGGTGCTACTCCAGTTGATACAGTTGCGCCAGCTGCTACAACTACCGGAGGAAGTTTTCTTGGTGCATTAAGTGGAATTGGTGTAGGAGCAACTGCAGGATTTATTGTTGCAAAGATTTTTGGATTGCAGGGTGATGCAGTAATAGCAGTTGTTGTTGGTGCAATGATAGCAGGAGGAGTTGCAGGTTATATTGGAGTTAACTTTTTTGCAGGAGCTGGTGCAGGTGCATTTATAACAACAATAACTGCTGCATTAACTGCATTTATCATCGCAGTAATAGTTGCAGTAATTATAGCAATCATAGTACTAATTCTTGGAATTGGAAAAGTAAAAAAAATTCATGTCCAATTCAAATGTCTTCCATGGGAATCACCTGTTGGAGGAAGCAAATGCGATGAATGCAATAAAAATCCAGAATTATTTCCATGCACAAAATACAGATGCGAATCATTAGGGCAAGCATGCAGTATTGTAAATGAAGATACTAAATATTCTCGTTGTGAAGAGATTAATCCTGGTGATGTAGCACCTCCAATTATTAGTGCAGGAAAAATTGAAGAGGGTTATAAATTTGAAAATGAAATTAGGAATGAAAAAGTTGATATTAAAACAACAAAAGATGGATGTATTCCTGAATTTACAAATGTAGAATTTACATTAGATACAGATGAAGTTGCTCAATGTAAATTTGGAACTACTGATGCTATTTATGATGAATTAGAATTTAATGAAGTTGATGGAACATTGTATTTATTTAATCATACATTTAATATTAATACTCCAAGTTTAGATAGTTTAGATGTTAGAGATTTAGAAGGTGATTTAAGAGAAAGATTAGGAGCTACAAAATATTATGTTAAATGCCAGGATGTTCATGGAATCCAGACAATAAGAGCATATGTTATTAATTTCTGCATTAAACAAGGGCCTGATTTAACTGCTCCAAGAATTTTATCAACTTATCCAATAAATGGTGCGTCATTAAAACAAAATACAGCAGAAGTAATTTTAACTATGAATTTAAATGAACCAGCAGAATGTAAATATGATTTGGAAAATAAAGCTTATGATGAAATGCAATATGCCTTAGAATGTTCATATGATGTTGACGAATATACAACAGGGGGTTATCCTTGCTTTGGAAATTTAAGTGGTTTGACAAGTGGAGAAAATAAATGGTGGTTTAAATGCAAAGACCAGCCTTGGCTTGATTATGAAGATAATACTTTAGTTGGAACAAGAAATACAAATGATGGTTATGAATATAAATTAACAGTTACAAAAAATGAACTTAAAATTGATTCTGTCAAGCCTTCAGGAGATATTGTTAGCGGGTTTGTAACTAAGGTTTTAGTTGATGCTGAAATTAAAACTTCTGGTGGAGTTAATAATGGAGTGGCTTCTTGCTCATTAAGTCAGACAAGCTTTAATCGAGGAATGATTCCTATGCTAAATTCATTTTCAAACATTCATAAACAGCCTGGATTACAGTATGCTGAAGGAAAACATAAATTATACTTTATGTGTGTTGATAATGTTGGGAATACTGCATATAAAGATACTAACTTTACAGTAAGAATTGATGATGAGCCTCCAATGGTGATAAGAGTATTGCATAGAAATGGATTAGAAATAATTACAAATGAAGAAGCAACCTGCTATTATAGTAATAGTGGATGCAACTTTAATATTAATAATGGGACAAGCATGACAAATGTTCTTTCAACAATACATCATGCTCCATGGAATGATAGAGTTGTTTATTATATAAAATGTGAGGATATTTTTGGAAATGTAAATGGAAATTGTGCAATACAGGTTAGCCCGTATCAGGGGAAGTAAAGTAAAAAGTTTATAAATTGAAATATCTTAAGATGAATATGCTAGAAAAAGAGGGAAATGTTTATTCAAAGTCAAAACGCTCACAAGTAACTGTATTTATTATTATAGCTGTTCTTATTATTGCTGCAGCAATTCTTATTTATATTTTCTGGCCGAAAATTGGAGGTATAATAGGTGAAAAAACAGAAGTGACTCCTGAAAGTTTTATTAGAAACTGCCTTGAAGATACTGTGGATAGTGTTGTAGGAAATATTTCAATGCAGGGAGGAAGCTTAAATCCTGAACACTTCTATATGTATAAAGGAAATAAAATAGAATATTTATGTTATGCTGAAGCTTATTATGAAAAATGCACAATGCAGCAGCCAATGCTATACAAAAATGTTGGAGAGGAAATTATAACAGGCATAAAAGAAAAAGAAGAGTTTTGCTTTGATGAATTAAAAAAAGAATATGAATCTCAAGGTTATTCTATCACAATTGCAAATAATGGAGCAACAACTGCAGAATTACTGCCTCAAAGAGTTTTAGTCAATTTTGACAGAACAATTATAATAAATAAAGGTGATACTAAGAAAACTATCAATGGATTGAAGATAATCTTGAATAATAATCTTTATGAACATATAGGAATTACAACAAGTATTTTAGGGTATGAAACAAATTTAGGAGATAGTGAAACAACAACTTACATGAACATTTACCCTGATTTGAAAGTTGAAAAATATAAGCAAGGTGAAGGTACAACAATTTACATTTTAACTAATAGGGAGGGCAATGGAGTGTTCCAGTTTGCTTCAAGAAGCATGGCATGGCCGCCTGGATATGGAATATAAAAATGAAAATAGATAAAAAAGAGGATAAAATGAACAAGAAAACAAAAAAAATACTTGATTCAATCTTATGGATATTAGGAATTATAGCGTTGATATTATTAATATACGGAATAATTAATTTAATACCTCAAAATAAAAAAGTTGTTTCATGGAAAGAATGTGATACTTCTAAGGCTGTAGAAACAATTGAATTTCAAGATAACCAGATAATATTAAACATAAATAACTCTCTTGTAGATGGTAATTATCCAAGTATATTAAGTAAAGGTGAAGATATTGTTTTACATCAAACTGAAGAATGTACTGTTATATACAAATTATTAGATATTACTTCAGAAAAAGCAGTAGTAGCTTTTAGAAGTGGATGTGCTCCTCCTGGTCCAGATGATTATAAAGAATGTACATTTGAGGTTTATAGATAAAATGGAAAGAAAAAATAATAAAAAAGATGTGATAAAAAGAAGTGTATTGTCTTTAATATTAGTTGGTGTTCTAATTGTTCTTTTGTTAAACTTTATTTCTTCTCAGGAAGTTTCATATTGCTGTGAAAAATTGAAAAGCGGAGCATGGTGTCAAAATGCCCCTAAAGAAAGCTGTGATATTTCAATTGATGTTTTAACAGGAAGTCCTTTTAGAAGTATTTCTTCATCTTGTGATGTTGCTTCATACTGCAGATTAGGATATTGTATTGATTCAATAGAAGGAACCTGCAGTGAAAATACTCCTGAAAGAGTTTGTCAAAATGAAGGAGGTGTCTGGAAAGATAATAGAGAAGGAACTCCTCCTCAATGCAACTTAGGATGCTGTTTATTAAATGATCAGGCAGCTTTTGTGCCATTAACAAGATGCAAAAGGTTATCTTCTTTATATGGTTTAGAAACTAATTATAGAAGCGATATTACCAATGAAGTAGAATGTATTGCTTCTGCAACATCTGATGTTAAAGGTGCTTGTGTTTATGAAAAAGAATTTCAAAAACTTTGTAAATTAACAACACAAAAAGAATGTTCTATATTAAAAGGAAGCTCTAATATTGATTCTAATTCAAGTGTAAGCTTTCATCCAGGATATTTATGCACAGATGAAAATTTAAATACAATCTGCGGACCTTCAAAAACAACAACATGTGTTCAAGGAAGAGATGAAGTTTATTTTACTGATACTTGTGGAAATATAGCAAATATTTATGATGCTTCTAAGATTGATGATAAAGTTTACTGGAGTAAAATTGTTTCTAGAGCAGAAAGCTGCAATCCTGATTCAGCTAATGTTGGAAGTTCAGCAGCAACTTGTGGTAATTGCGATTATTTTTTAGGAAGCACTTGCAAATCATATAATTCTGGCAAAGATAATGTAAGGCCAAATTATGGAAATTTTGTATGCAGAGATTTAAGCTGTGATTTTGAAGACAAAAAATATCAGCATGGTGAAACATGGTGTGCAGATTCTAAAGGAATTGACAAATCACTTCCAGGAAGCAGATATTACAGATTATTATGCTATAATGGAGAAGTTACTATTGAACCTTGCGAAGATTTTAGGCAGGAAGTCTGTCTTCAAGCAAATATAGATGGATTTAAAGTTGCTGCATGCAGAGCTAACATGTGGCAGGATTGTTTTGCACAGCTTAATAGAAAAGATTGTGAAAATATAGATAAAAGAGATTGTGAATGGTTTCCGGGAATAAGATTGGCATCTGAAAGAAAAACAACTTCTGATACTGCAACAACTAATACTCAGCCATTTTCAACTACAACTACACCGCCATTTACAGGAAGTGTTACAGGAAATGCAGTAAATGACCCCTTAGATGAAGAAAACAGAAGAATAGAAACTGAACAAGATACAAACGGTGCTTGTCTTCCTTCAATTGCACCTGGATTTAACTTCTGGGAGCAAGGAGGAGATGCTCAATCAATGTGTGCTTTGGCAAATAAAGAATGTATTGTCAAATATTCAAAAGGCACACTTGGAAAATGGAAATGTGAAGAAAACTGCGAATGTGTAGAAGATTCCTGGGAATTGCAGCAGAATAATTTATGCACTGCAATTGGAGATTGTGGAAATTCAAAGAATTATATTGAAGTTCAAGGTTATAATACAGGATATAAAATCACATCTGAAAAAATAAAGGATGATTAAAATAAAATAAAAAATTCAAGATGAATATTGATAAAATGAAAATAAAAAATAAATTTAAAATTAGTGGAGAAAAATTAATGATAAAAGATGATGTAGTTGATTATAATTGTTATAGTAATAATTCTACTCATTCATTCTTTAAAATTTTAAATTATAATGAATTTAAATTAATAAAGAAATTGCCTAAAATTTCGTTATCTCCGCAGCAAGCTACGAAGTATTCACCGCGAAATTTTTCGCTTTCAGCGACCAACAATTTCAGTCTTTCAAAATCTGCCACAGCAAGCTGTGGGGTATTAAACCCAGATTTAGAAATAAAACAAAATGTGAAATTTTGGGAAATTTAAAAATTAAGAAAAAAATGATTAAACAAAATAACAAAAGAGGAAAAAGAATACTTTCAGTATCTGAAATAACAATTTTAGTTATATCTCTTTTTGCATTTTCTTATTTGATTTACAGCAGTATTGGAATTGTGAGTGGAGCTGAGCCTGGAATTGAAGAAACTCCGAGTGTTGTAGATAATACAAATAATGCTGCTAACGCAGAAAGAGAAAGATTAGAAAAAAAATTAGATGCATATATAGCTGGTCAAAAGGATAAACGTTCTCGTTTATTTGGCGAAACACCTGTTTCTAATCAATTAAAAGCACCTAGTGGTGCTCCTAATCCAACACCTCCTGGAACAGGAGATGAATTAAAAGAAAGAACTGGAAAAGCAGCAGGACTTGGCGGATTATGGAAATCAATTGGAAATATTTATGGTTATGGTGAAGAAGTTGAGGCATTTAACCCAGATGGAACAAAACTATTGAAACCAGGAGCAAGCACTTTAACAAATGGAGGAATGATAGATAGTTTAGTTTCAAGTGCTTCTTGGGGATTGACAGCTGGTGCAATAACATATGGAATTTCAACTTTTGTTACAGATAATGAAGCTACAAGAACAGCTGCAACAGTTGCAGTAGGTGCAGGAGTTGCAATAGGAAGATTTGTTGGAACTCAAATTAATATGGGATGGGGAATTGCTGCAGGAGTTGCAGCAGGAATTATAATATTTTTATTATTAAATAAAAAAGAAAAAACAGAAGTTGTAAGATTTGAATGTCTGCCATGGAGTGCTAAAACAGGAGGAGTAGACTGTGATAAATGCAATAAACAAGGAATTCTTCCTTGCAGCAAGTATCAATGCAAATCGTTAGGGCAAGGATGTGAATTAGTAAATGAAGGAACTGCAAGTGAAGCATGTGTTTGGGTTAATCCAAAAGATGTTACTCAGCCAGTTATTGTACCATGGACAGGAGCATTATTTCCAGATTATTCATATAAACCAGATAATACAATATCACCTCCAGATAGAGGAACATTCATAAAATCATCTCAAACAGAAAGCGGATGTGTAAAAGCATTTACTTCATTTCAATTTGGAGTTACTGTTGTAGCAGGAGGCCCAAATAGCCAGCCAGAGCCTGCAAAATGCAAATTAGATTATGAAAGAAAACCATTTGAAGAAATGAGATTTTTCTTTAATGGAAGCAGTTTACTTTTAACAAATCATAGTCAAGTATTAAGTTTACCAGGACCTAATAAAACTGAAGCTCCTACAATAAACAATGATGAAAATTATAATTTGTATGTTACATGCGAGGATGCAAATGGAAATCCAACTAAAAATGAATTTGTATTTAAGTTCTGTGTTGATAAAGGTCCTGACACAACAGCTCCATTAATTGTTTCAACAAACTTAATAAATAATATGCCTGTTGCATATAATACAACTTCACTGCCAATTGAAGTTTATGTTAATGAGCCATCAACATGCAAATGGAGTTTTAATGACTTAGATTATAAAAACATGGAAAATTCAATGGCTTGCAATAATAATGTATTTGAAATGAATGCCCAAATGCTGTATAAATGTTCAACAACATTAACTGGATTAAAAGACAGAATAGAAAATAAATTCTACTTTAGATGCCAGGATCAGCCAACACTACAGCCAGAAACAGACAGAAATCCTAATGCTGAAAGTTATGTATTCAAAGTAATTGGAACTCAACCTTTAGTTATTGAAAGCGTTAAACCAAATGAAACAATAAGAGATTCAACAAATGTAATTAAAGTTATGTTAGAAGCTGAAACATCTGCCGGCTATAAAGAAGGAGAATCTAATTGTTATTATAGCGAGACTGGTGAAGATGATTCATATATTTTATTTAATTCTGATTTGAAATATAATACATTTAAACACAGTCAGGAGTTTCATTTAGCAGAAGGAGATTATCATTATTTTATTAAATGCATTGATTTAGGAGGAAATACTGACACAGATGAAGTAACATTCAGAGTTGAATCAGACAGAGAAGCTCCAATTGTAACAAGAATTTATCATGATGAAGAAAATCACTTAAGAGTTCTTACAGATGAAAAAGCTGAATGTGTTTATGGAAGAGATTCCTGCAGTTATATTTATAGCGATGGAACAAAAATGACAACTGTAGGAGAAAACTATAATGAGCATTATACTGACTGGAATATAAATCTTAATTATTTTATAAAATGCCAGGATGAATTTGGAAATCAACCATTGCCTAATGCATGCAGTATTATTGCAAGGCCTTTTTCTATAGCCTGAAAATATTTAAAGTTGTTAATGTTAAACTGTAATCTTGCTCATAATATTTTTATCATTAATTTTTAATTTAAACTACCCTATAATAGTAACATTTAAAAAGTCCAAGTTTCTATAAAAATATATGAGAAAAACACTTGGAAATATGTTAAAAAATACGTTTTTTAAAATTGGATTAGCTGGAAGTTTAGGTTTATCTAGTTTATTATATGGATGTAGTGAAGCTGAATTAAGAAGATTAAATGGAGCTGATTTATTGTCATTAGGAGCAGGATTAAGTTCTATTG
>Ga0209542_10002995_pt1 | contig 36863 bp, 44 predicted proteins | sample RifCSPhighO2_01_FD_184028 | JGI IMG/M metagenome (GOLD analysis project Ga0209542, IMG submission 184028) | Soil microbial communities from Rifle, Colorado - Rifle CSP2_plank highO2_0.1 (SPAdes) (version 2) | ecosystem: Environmental > Terrestrial > Deep subsurface > Rock core/Sediment ...
GAGGCGCGGAATTGAAGTCGAGGCTTTGGGGAAACCGATCTCGGTTCCTGTGGGAAGGGGCGTTTTAGGCAGACTTTTTGATGTTGCGGGGAATCCAATCGACAACAAAGGCGAAGTCTCAAAAGAAAAAGAATACTCCATTCACAGGCCATCTCCCTCTCTTTCCAATCAAAACACCAAAAGCGAAATTTTAGAGACCGGGATCAAGGTTATTGATCTGATTTGCCCGTTTCTTAAGGGAGGCAAGGTTGGTCTTTTTGGCGGAGCCGGGGTGGGGAAGACCGTTATCATACAGGAGCTTATTAGAAATATCGCTACCGAACACGAAGGTTACTCCGTTTTTGCCGGTGTTGGTGAGCGAAGCAGAGAGGGAAACGATCTCTACAGAGAAATGACCGAAAGCGGAGTCATAAAAAATACCGCTATGGTTTTTGGTCAGATGAACGAACCGCCGGGCGCCAGGGCGCGTGTGGCCCTCTCGGCGCTTTCGATGGCCGAATATTTCAGAGACGAAGAAAACAAAGACACTCTACTTTTTATCGACAATATTTTCCGTTTTACTCAAGCGGGTTCCGAAATCTCCGCTCTTCTTGGCAAAATGCCTTCTTCGGTCGGCTATCAATCGACTCTGGCAAGCGAGATGGGTGAGCTTCAAGAGCGCATTACTTCAACCAACAACGGCTCTATAACCTCCATCCAGGCCGTTTATGTGCCGGCAGACGATTACACCGATCCTGCACCAGCGACCACCTTTACCCACCTTGATTCGACTGTCGCTCTCTCGCGATCTTTGGCTTCGCTTGCCATTTATCCGGCCGTTGACCCTCTTGCGTCGGCCTCAACTATTCTTGAGCCGTCTATCGTCGGCGAAGAGCATTACAGGGTGGCCAGAGGCGTGCAGGCAATACTCCAGAAATATCAAGAACTTCAAGACATCATTGCCATTCTCGGGCTCGATGAACTTTCTGATGAAGACCGGCTCGCAGTCGAGAGAGCCAGAAAAATCCAAAAGTTTCTTTCCCAACCGTTTTTCGTCGGCGAAGTGTTTACCAATATTCCCGGCGCTTATGTTCCGCTCGAAGAAACCATTTCCGGATTTAGCGACATTTTGGCCGGAAAGCTCGACCACATTTCGGAGCAAAATTTCTACATGAAAGGAGGAATCAAGGGAGTGATGGAGGGCAAGTAAAAAATTAAAAAGTAGAATGATAAACTTAAAAGTAATCACGCCTCACGGGTTGATTTGGGATGGGGAAGTCGCTTCTGTAAATCTTAAAACCACGTCGGGAGAAATCACGGTTCTTCCCAACCACATTCCGCTTGTCTCGACTCTTGAAAAGGGGATGGTCAAAATAGTTTCCGAAGGCAAAAAACTTCGCGCTGAAATTGCGGGTGGCGTGCTTGAGGTAAAACGGGGAAGTCATATTGTCATCATCACAACCGAAGCATCCAAATTTTTGGAAGAAGATAAGTTGGAGTAAGTTTTCTGAAATGTGCTATAATGCCTTGTATTATGAAAAACATAATACAATTTTTTATAACCCAAGAGGATGGAGTGTATGTTGCTGAAGGCGCCAATGTGTCCATAGTTACTGACGGCAAAACCTTTGAGGAGCTTAGAGAAAATATAAAAGAAGCCGTAGAACTCTATTTTGAAGGAGAGGATCCGGTATCTCTTGGTTTTTCTAGTACCCCGTCTATTCTTACAAATTTTGAACTGTCTTTAGATCTTCATGGGGCGAAAGCTTAAAGTTTTGTCCGGCAAAGATGTAATAAAAATTTTATCTGGTTTCGGCTTTTCTGTTCAAGGGTAAAAAGGAAGCCATGTAAAACTGAAAAGATTTTCTGTTGCAGGTGCTGAAACTCTTTTGGTGCCGAAAAGAAATCCTGTTCCAAAAGGCACTCTCAAAGCAATCTTTAATCAGGCGTCTCAATATATTTCAAAATCCGAACTCATCGATCACTTTTTTAGTAAATAGACAACAGGAATAAAATAAACAAAATCCGCCCTCCACCGGATTTTGTCCGGGTGTGGGCGGTTGATTAGAAGTGGACCAGTGAAAGGATCTTGTCCACCTGGTCCGGCGCATTTGCTTCCCCGCGAGCAAGGTCGAGAGCGTGCTGGAGGTAGAGTTGAGCTTGTGCAAACGAAGTGGGATCTGCGTTTCTCATCTTCGGCTTCAGGTGCAACTCGCCAGCTTTCCGAAGAACTCGGACAAATTGGCGAAGTCCCATCGGTTGATCGGGTTCGGCTCGGATCTCTTGTTCGCGGTTAAGAGCGAACTTGATATTGAGCTCCACCATCCGTTTGTCTCCGTTTACGGCGCAGATAGTTTCGGCGTAAGTCATGAAAGCCAACGCCCGTTGATGTGGTTTCCCGTCCGCTTCTGCCGAGGCAATTTCCCGAGCGGCTCCTTCGACCAACATCCTGTTCAGGACGCCTTTGAAGATCGGCAACTTCGACCGGAACTTCAACATGAATTGAAGCCACACGTCGAGCTGGTTGTGGTTGAGTTCCTTGATCCGACGAGACATGCAAAGTGCATGCCAGAGCGCCAGAACGAAGAACTTCACAGGATGCTGGCCTTCAGCGGGATTACCACTTAGAGCCGTGATGTATGCTGACAGCATAATGCTGTGAGCAGACAGATGTTCTCCGCGATTGCGCGCCATGCGAGCATGGTTTTTGGCTTTGACCATTCGGTCCGCCTGGTTGCACCACATCGCATTGACTGCGTCGGGTTCAACTCCTGCTTTTCCCATTTCTAAACTCCTTCCTATGATTTGATTTCAAAAAGAACTCCCATCAAAACATTCTTCGTAAAGAAAACTTTGATGGAAGCCCCGCGATGTTTTGCGGGGCTTGATGAGGTATGGAAGATTCTCTTGTACCGGTCAGTTGGGGAGCCGGTCAGCTGTGTCCATACATTCGTAGCAATAAAATGCAGGGCCTGACCAGTCGAACTTGATCTCTCGGTAAATGGTCTTTTTGCAGCAGCGGCAGGTCCACTCGTAGCGAGGACCAGGGACTGTGCTGATTTTGACTTCGGGGTTGGGTCCGCCAGCTCTCTGGTAGATTATCTCCCCGGTTATCAATCTGATGCCTTCGAAAAGGAAGTTGTCCGAAAAGAACTTGTTGTCCTCGAGCAACTCCTCGGTGAAGCGATGGAATGTCTCGCAATCGCTTGAGTAAAACATACCAGCCGAAGCAGCCATATTTTCTCCTATTCCAAAGAATCTTCCAGAATCTCAAACCACAAAAAACGTGATTTACGAAAGAACTTCCTGTCTCTTGGCTCGCGAATAAACTTCATTCGTGAGTCTAGATCAGGAGGGCGAACACATGGTTCACCCTCGAGAAAGAACTGCTACCTCCAGTGATTCCTGATTTCGCTAATGTGCTCATCGCATCCGTACTCGATGATCACTGCGCCACCACCGTGTCTGTTGCCTTTGAGACCGGCCAGACACTTCTGTGTGGCCTGTCGCGAACACATTGAGCATATAGGAGCCGGAATATTAACGGGCTCAAAGACCTCTTGGGGCTTTATCGTGGCAATGGCAAACATGTCGTCATCACCGCCGAACTCCTCCTTGAGAAACGCCTCCATTACAATCCGAACCTCCTGCCCCAGCTCGTCTGCGCGCATCTGGGCGTGCTCAAACGCCTTACACACAGTCTTCGCCGGAAAAGCAGTCCCGTTGAGAATTCGGTCGGAATACTTGACCCCTTCAATCAACTCACTTGGATCGAGTGGCCCGTCGTATCGTGCAAGCACGAAAACGACTTTGGCGCCCCTCTTCTTCAGTCCGGACTCCAGTCTGAGGTTAAAACCCTCGCACTTCGTGGCAAACGAAAACAACTTTTTCTGACTCCAGGCCATAAATATGGCTCCTTTCTCCCGATTAACGCACGGGAAAGCGGCTTTTGTATCTGAGAAATAGTGTAGCAAACTCAATATCATTTGTCAATGATATTGAGGGCTTGTCAAATTGCCGTTATTTTATGGCGGATTTCAGACGTTTCAAAAAAGAGGTGGTTAAGGTAGTTTACCCTTGCTCCCAAAAGAGGATTGGCACTTCGAGGGCGTCGTCGTTTTCGGGAAGGTCGGAAGCGTTGGCTTTGCGGAGGATTATTGCACCCTTGTTGCTAAATTCGCCTACGTTTTCCGGCAGGTCAAAAGTTACTTCTGCTTTGAATGGCACGAAGTCTTCGGTCATCCAGGTTGAATTTGGGTCATTTGGGTCAAGCACCGCATCTGCATGGCCTTCCCCGATTATTTTTCCGTCCCAATCAACTACTGTGACGGGGAAACTCGCTTCAAAAAACCAAGTCCCGCGCGCCTTGCCGGTAAGTGTGATGGGCGAAGAGATCATTTCGAGAGGTTTCGGGCTTTCAAGCACGATCAAATCTTTTTTCGAATCTATGTGGGCTTGTATGTCACTCGGCGGAGTGTCTTCGGTTGGTTCTTGTTTGATCGGTTCCTGTTTCTCTGGTTTTATAAGACTTTTTGCGCTTAAGAAAGCTGATCCAAGCAAGATAATCAATATGAGAATAAAAAAAGTTTTCATGTTTTTTATGGCTTGGTAATATTTTTGATTATAGCATAATCGAGGCGTGGGAGTCTGAAAAAAGTTTGGTTTTATGCATTTTTGTGTATAATACTTCTCGTGCAAAAAGAGCTTCCAAGAAAATACAAGAAAATAAAAAGAGATTTGACGGTAAAAAAGTCTGTCGCCGGCCTCGGTCTTTTTACCAATTCTCTCATAGAAAAAGGCGGGTTTGTCATTGAATACTTCGGCCCGGTGCTAAACTCCAAAGAAGCTGACGAAAAAGGCGGAAAGTATTTGTTTGAAACAAATAAAAACCGCTTCATAGACGGCGCTTCTCGCTTAAATGTCGCAAGATATATAAATCATTCATGCAAACCGAATTGCGAGATAGACATCAAACGCGGACGCATCTATGTCTTCGCTTTGAGAAAGATAAAGACCGGAGAGGAGCTTACTTATGATTATGATACGGAATATTTTGATGAATTTATCAAGCCGTTTGGGTGTAGATGCCAAAAGTGCAAGTTAGAAGCTAAACTTCAAGTTTCAAAAGAAAAAGCATAGCGACAATTCCAATAACAACCGAAATCAATTGGAGTAAAGAGTGGGGCACCTTTTTTGTTTTGTGGAGTTGGGGGACCAAGTCTGCCATCGCTATGTAGATAAACCCTCCGGCCGCAATGGGCGCAAGGTATAGAGCGACTGATTGGGCAGTTTCTCCGATGAGAAGCACTATTATTGCTCCGACTAGCGCCGCGAGAGCAGAGAGGAAATTTAGAATAAGGGCGCGGGTTGTGGAATACCCGTAATGGACCAAAACTCCGAAGTCGCCTATTTCTTGTGGGATTTCATGCAATATTATGGCAAGTGTGGTCGCGATGCCTGCTTCGATGTTTATCATGTAGCTTCCGGCGATTATCATTCCGTCCAGAAGATTGTGTATGCAATCTGAAAATAAAATCATCCGCCCGCTCGGGTGAACAGCCGAAGGTTCATCCGTGTCGTGGCGATGCCAGTGCAAAAATTTTTCCAACAAGAAAAAAAGAAAAATACCCAAAATGATTGAGAGAGAAATCGCTGTCGGGTTCTCGGTGTTTTCAAATGCTTCCGGTATGAGGTGGATAAAGGCGTCTCCGATGAGCGCTCCCACCGCAAGACTTACCAACAAGAACAAATATTTGCGCACCAAAGTTTCTTTGAGAGAAAGAGCAAAAACGCCCAAGAGAGAAATCAGGCTTACGATCAAAACGCTTGCGATCGAGTAAAAGTATATGCTCATTTTTATCTTTCCAATTTTTCTTCTATGTTTTTTAAATGTTTTGTCGCACTTATATTACCAATCAATGATTCAATGTTACTGATGGTTTTTATCAGCCCTTTCCATTTCGGGATTTTATCTTTAGAATCAGGATCGTAATTTTCAAAGTAAGCTTCATAAACCAATTTTTTAGACAGACCACTATCATAAAGCTCTTTAAGCTTTTCTCGTTCCGCATGGTATGACTGATGTTCTGGGTTTGCTTTGGATAACTCAACGGCAATCTCTTCGGTTACCGCTTCATTTAACCATCGAAATCGTTTTCCTGCCCAATCACCATTTTTGTCGTATACATTGAATCTGAAGCCTACACGCTGGTGCTCCAGCATCTCGTCCGGAAAATATCCTTTTTCTTCGATTAATATAGTCCGACCAGAAAGGGCATGGATCATTTCATGAAAAACTGTTTTCTCCTGAGCTTCTATATTTTCCCTATATGCTACTCTTATTGCTCCCTCCCCAACATCATAATCTCCACTCGTGCATTGTTTTATCTGCAAATCATCCGCTAAATAAACTCTAGTATCTCCCATTCTCTCTTCCAGTAGTTCCTCTGTTATAGGTAATTTACCTTCTTTTATTGCTTGCAGAGCATTATCTCTAAATGTTGCCAAAATTTGCGGTATTCTTTCGTGAAATTGTTCTTGTCTTTTCTCCCACAATTTTACATACACTCGCACCATCTCTTCGAATACTTTGTCAGAGACAAGCCCGTCTTCAAATAGTATAAAAAGTGTGTCTTCGTCGTATCCGATCTTTTTTTCAATTTTATCAAAATAATCTACCTCACTCCTTAGCATTTGTTCGATATTCTCGGAAACAGATGCTACTTCAAAAAATGGAATAGTATCAACTGGCCCTCGCTTTACAGCTTCTCTTAATCTTTCTTTTAATCTTGAAATGTTGTTTTGACTATATCTTTCGAAGGCTTCTATATGTTCTTTCCATTTTTTTATGTTTTCTTCATCTTTTTCTTCACCGATCCAATCTTTGAGTATCTCGATATGTTTTCGCATATTATCTACGTCCTCGAGTTCACTCTCCCCGAATATGCGAGCACTTTCCGGTACTCTTTCACGCATTTTTTCTCTTATTTCCCTATATTCCGGGGAGTAAGAAGAAATTCGTTCAGGTTTTGATTTTGGCAATCCTTCCATGATTTACTCCTTTCTAAGATTTTGCCAAAGGCCGATCATGTTGCCTTCGGTGTCTTCAATGTAAGCATAAATTCCCATGTCGGGGATTGTTGTCGGTTCGGCAACAACTTTTCCGCCGTTTGATTTTACTTTTTCAATCGAAGCAACGATATCTTTGACTACCGGGGTGATCACCACTCCTTTTGCCGCAAATTTTTCCCCTCGCTGGAACATGCCCCCGTTGATAAAACCCTTTTCTTCAAGCATGTTTTTTTCATCGGTTGGTCCGGTGTGGAGACCTATGTAAACTCCACCACCTGGCATTGGCCACTCGGCTGTTTTCCAGCCGAAAGTTTCTTCATAAAATTTTCTAGCTCTCACAGTATCATCGGCGGGTATTTCAAAATGTTCCACTTTGTCCATATCTTTTTGCTTAAGTTTAATCGATACATTGTAGCACACTCAACATTTTTGTCTGGTATAATTTTGATATGAAAAAAGCGGTTTCAAGCGGGGTGGCGCATACGGTGCCATCTGATCTGAAAAATGCTCTCGCTTCAAACCAAGCAGTGTTCTTGGCTTGGAAGAGCCTCACTCCACTCGCGCGCAACGAATGGATTTGTTGGACAGTTTCGGTTAAAAAACCAGAAACAAGAAAACAGCATATTAAACGATTGATTCAAGAGCTTAAAGCAGGCAAGCGTCGGCCGTGTTGCTGGGCTGGCTGCCCGCACCGTTAATCAAGTAAGGTCATGATCTTTTGGCAAGCCCCACTGCCAGCGAGGTTTTTCTCCTTTTTTATATCCAAAAAAGAATATGATGGCGAACATCAATAAAAATCCCAAAAGCGTCGCACCAGGCGCATCGTCTGTTTCTCCCACGTATATACCAAAAGCAAAAATAGCCACAGCGATAGCCACGACAAGCCACCCTTGCCACTTCACTGGCGTCCAACCCCAGCCATAAAGTTTTCTTTTAAACCAATATCCCTGCGGGTTATCCTTCAAATATTCAATATTTTTTTTAATCCAATTCATTTCTTTAGATGCAGTATACCACTTTTCCTCTCTTTGGTTCGACTGCGATTTAAATAAAAATATGTAACTATAAAACACGGAGTAAATAAAAAAACCGCCTCGCCAGGGAGACGTTGCGGTTTTCGATTGGGAATTACTCATCGAGCTCAAAAACACTCCTTATTTTTAGGCCAAGACTCTTGCCGTCTTCCCCAACAATCATAAAGCGAAGACATGCAGGGGTTTGTTCTCCTGGTTTGCGAACAGACATAGCCTCTTGCATGTGTTGTGGAGAGAGAGCCGTTATGTACGACACTCTACCAACCTGTTGTGTGAAGGGGATACGCACTTTTTTGCCTACGAGCTGTTTTTGTAATGATCTGATGATGGCAACCCGTTCCGACTTGTCTTGTCCATGCAAGCCGGGATAACCATGTTCCAGATAGTGTTTGAGACTCAAACAACCACCTGTTCGAGGAGGGGGAATAATCCCCAAACCTTCGAAATACGAGACTAAACTTTCATTGGCTGGGCTGTTACCAGAAACTCGGTTGGACATTTGGTGGAACCTCCTAAATTTATACTAATACAAAAATATTAACTTGTAAATACAGCCATTTCTGACGACCTAAGATTTTTACGAGCTCCGATTGATAGAGGAAGTTAGAAATTGTTTTGTATAGACGAAAAAGCTCCACACGGGACAGCAAGTGTTTTGCTTTTCCGTGCAGAGCTATTGGGCTCGGTTTATTCATGTCGAGTGAAGCGGTACAACATGTTCACCGCCATGATCGTCATTGCAACCCAGAGGATTGTGTTTGACCACTGGATGGTAGGGATCCACCACCCGTCGATTCCGAGTGCGTTGGTCAGTGAGCCCATCGCCATTGCAATGGACAACACCAACATAAAAACATACGCAAAGAAGTCTTCTTTTTTCTGAGCTGTCATTTTGAGTCTCCTCTAGAGAGCATAGCAAATTACACCTTAAAAGTCAAGGAGTGTAAATAGTAGGGGAGTCACTGTTTTTTAACAAAAAACACCTCACATGATGAGATGTTTTTTTGAATAATCACTCTGCTCCGCATGCTCAACAACGTCAGAACTCTGGATTGGGTAAAGATTAAGAGTGATTTGCAGTTGAGCGGGATAAATAAGTACCTACGTATTTATATTTGAATATTTTTCAGTAAAATATTTCTTTCTAGTTCTACCCTCTCATCTCTTAAAATGAAACCATTTTCATCTCTTACTGGCATATTTATCCATAAATTAGTAATTTTTGCTGACCACAGTTTTTGAACACTTCCTGCTGAATAATAATCTAGGGTAATTTTTTGTTCCCCTTCCTTTGCTCTAAAAGAGTTAGTAATCTCTAACCCAACTTCTAATTCTTTTCCTTCAAGTATGTGACCACCTTCGCATTTTATATAAACACCACCAGATTCTATCCTATCAAATAAAACCGCAAATATCTGACCCGTTCTTAATATATTTTGAGAATGTAAAGCTTCGGCATTTGAACCCCAATATATATTTTCAAGTTTTTCATCAAAGAAGTATCTTACGGGGCTATTGTGAGGTGAGCCGTCTGCGTTTGTGGTAGCAAGTGCAATATGCTTACTTGTATGAATTAGCTCTTTCGCTCTATTCATTTTTAGTTCTGGGATTTTCATAGTTATATTATACATAAGTTCTGAACCCTATATAGGTCATACAAAAAGACCTTGATAAACAAGGTCTTTTTGATGGCTCCGCGGGTAGGATTCGAACCTACGACCAATGAGTTACATTTATCCTCAAATTTCTAAGAGGGATGGACTATATCATCCACGTAAAATCTTTACGAGATCACGTGGCGAGGCGCTTCCCATCCGGACTTTTTGTCCGAAAAGTACTCCATTACGGATAGTCTCTACACCTTACCAGTACTAATTTTGTCTCTCAAAATTTGAAGGACAAAATTAGTACTGGTCTTGGCTCGGGATTACCCACGAAGGGCTTCCCCGAATTCACCTCGTTTTTCAACCCGAGTTACCTCGGGAAGCTGCGTAATACCATCATGCACTTCTGCGTGGCAATTTGCGCAAAGCAAGATACATTTGTCTATTTCTTTTTTCATCTTTTCCCAAGATCTGGTCATTCCTTTAACTGAAAGTCCAAAGTCTTTCTTTTTGGGGTCAAGGTGATGAAATGCTAATGCTCTTGATGATTTTTTATAACCACATATTGCACATTTTCCTCCTCCATATTCGCGAGCCATCTCTCGAAGTTTTTTCCTTCTTTTTTTAACAGCTTCTCGCAAATATTTAGCACGATCGGCATAGGTTCTCTTCTCTGGCATATATACCAAAGTATACTATTACAGAGTGTAAACCTATCCACAGCTCACCGCTCTACCAGCTGAGCTACCGCGGAATAAATTTATCCACGGCTATGCTCAGCAATTGCTGAACCCCGCCCGAACGACGTTCAGTCGGGCGGGTACCGCGGAATAATATTTTGATGCCAAAGAACCAAAATATTGTAGCAAAAATGGCTTTGAATGCAAAATGCTTGACAAAAAGTATTTTATACAATATACTGTGGGTGTTGGTATTGGGGTGTGGATTAGTCAATCTTTTTATTTTAAAATTTAATATAATTAAATTATGAAAAAAATTTCTATTTTGTTATCTGCTTTGTTTTTGTTTGCGCTTATGCCGGCTTATTCTAGTGCTCAAGTTGCGAGGTTTGAGGTTTCCATGGGTATGGGTCGCAATAATCCTAAACCAGAAGTGATGAGACTTCAGCAATTTTTGTTTGATAAGGGTTATCTCAAGGTGGCTCCAACCGGAAACTACCTTTCTTTGACTACGGAAGCGGTCAGGGCATTTCAGAGGTCTCAAGGTATTGAGGCGACCGGATTTTTTGGTCCGCTAACTATGGCTGCATTGAACAGAGTTTCTGGCAGAGTTGCTTCTGAAGTATCCGGATTTTCAGTTGCTTCGGTAAAAGGTTTAGCCAGCGTTTTTTCTTCCGAAATGAGAGAAATAAAATGGGAAACCAAAAACTACCCGAGCAATGCGGGAGTCAATATAAATCTGATCAGAAAGATTTCTGATGATCCGGTTGAATATGTTTTTGTAAGGCATATCGCAAAAGACACTCAAAACGACGGTTATGAAATTTGGATCCCTGATTCACAAGATGGAGATAGGAATTCTCTTTATATAGAGGTTACCTGTTCGACTGCTTATAGTTTTGAAGGAGAATGTCGTTTTTCTGGAAAAGCAGTCAAGGTTTACTAGATTGTGGTAGAATTTGTTCATGCCGAAAAATCAGGATGATTACAAAAAATATATCCAAACAGGAGTTATTGGGCTACTCACTTTGACTTTGGGGCTTACTGGTTATGCTTATTACGACATAAAGTTGGAGCTTGAAATAGCCAAAGAAAGACTTCAAGAAAGCGAGCTTCAGCTTGATGATGCAGGGATGAGATTTGAATCTCTTATCGAAGAGAGGAATTATATTTATGATAACTTGCTTTCAGAGCAATCTAAAAACGAACTTTTTGAAAATCAAATAAAAGACATAGCTGGCACCATAGGCAGACTTGATAAGCTCTCTAAAACCGATGAAGAACTTTTGCAAAAATATTCAAAAGTTTATTTTTTGAATGAACATTATATTCCGGACGGTCTTACCAAGATACCTCCGGATTATCTCTATGAAAAAAGTAGAGAGATGCAGATACATACCAAAGTATATCCTTATTTCCAGGATATGCTCGCTGATGCTAAAAAAGACGGCTTCAATCTATTGGTCATTTCGGCTTTTCGTTCTTTTGGAGATCAGGTCGCTCTCAAAAATTCTTACACGGTAACTTACGGTAGTGGGGCAAACCAATTTTCGGCAGATCAAGGATATTCGGAACACCAGCTTGGCACCGCTATAGACTTTACCAACGACAAGCTTGGCGCGGATTTTACAAATTTTGCCGAAACCCAAAGTTATAAGTGGCTTCAGGAGAACGCTTATAAATACGGTTTTGTCCTTTCATATCCGGAAGGAAACAGCTATTATCAGTTTGAGCCGTGGCATTGGCGTTTTGTCGGCAAGAGTCTGGCGCTCCGGCTCCACGAAGAAGGTGAGCGCTTTTATGATTTACCACAAAGCAAAATAGATTCTTATCTTATAAATATTTTCGATTAAAAAATTATTTGGCCGATGGATACGAAAAAAAACTGGTTCAAAAACGCATCATTTTATCAAATATACCCGCTTTCCTTCAAAGATAGCAACGGCGATGGATACGGTGACCTTCAGGGGATAATAGAAAAACTGCCTTACGTGAAGTCTCTTGGGGTTGACGCCATTTGGATATGTCCGTTTTACAAATCTCCATTACGAGATTTTGGTTATGATATCACCGACCACTGTGAAGTTGATCCACTCTTCGGTTATATGTTTGATTTTGAAAAGCTGGTTTCAGAAGCTCATACTTTGGGTCTCAAAGTTGTTATAGATATTGTCTTAAACCATACCTCGATTGACCATATTTGGTTTCAAGAATCCCGCAGTTCAAAGGACAATCCAAAGCGGGATTGGTACATTTGGCGGATGGGAAAGGGAGAGAATGGTGATCAGCCACCAAACAACTGGGTTTCTGTTTTTGGCGGGTCGGCATGGACTCGTGACCAGCTTACTGGAGAATGGTATCTACATACTTTTTTTGAAAATCAACCGGATTTGAATTGGAGAAATGAAGAAGTGCGGAAGGAAATGTACAGATTGATAGATTTTTGGCTGACCAAAGGTGTCGACGGGTTTAGAGGAGACGCTCTGCACCACCTTTTTGAAGACGAAGAATTTTTGGATGAAGAAATAAACTCTTATTTCAAGCCCGGTTTTGACAATCCTTACAACGCCATTTTTCATTCTCGCACTGAAGGTTTGCCGGAAACCATAAAGACCATACTTGATATATCGGAACACATAAAAAAATTCGGAGACATTGTTTTTGTGACGGAAGCTTATTTGGATATTGAAGGTCTTCTTCATGTTTACAAAAATTGTCCGACAGAAAATCACATGCCGTTTAACTTCAACCTGATGTCTCTGCCTTGGGTGGCGGCTGATTATAAAAATTTTATCGATAGATATGTGGCTGAAAGCGGGGATTTGCCGAAAAACTATGTGCTTGGCAATCACGATAGGCATAGGACTCTCTCTCGTTTGGGTCGAGACAAAGCGCTCGCCTCTGCTTTGATATCGCTCACTCTTCCTGGTTCTTCATTTATATATTACGGGGAGGAAATAGGCATGCAGGATTTGGACGTAAAAGAATCTGAAATGGAAGACGATTGGGGCAAACAGATCCCCGGGATGAATTTGGGTAGAGATCCGGAGCGCGGAGTGATGCAGTGGGATGATGGTGAATTTGCCGGATTTGGCAGTGAAAAGCCGTGGATTGGCATACCTCAAAATCAAAAAGAAGTGAGTGTGTTGATGCAAGAAAAAGATCCAAACTCAATTTTAAATTTTTATAAAAAAATCCTGGAGCTTCGAAAAGATGAAATTTTTCAAAATGGAGAGTATGTGCCGATGCCGATTGAGAAAAATGCAATTTTTCAATTCAAAAGAAAATTGGGCGAGAGGGAAGTGTTGATTGTTGTAAATATGTCTGAAAACGAACAACCCCTTTCTCTTGCTGTAAATGCCAAAGGCTTCATATCGAGCGTTCTCCAAAACCATCCCCCCTCTCCCTCCGCTCCACTTCTTCCAAACGAAGCCAGGGTGATATTTTTAGATTAAACAGTGGTATAATAGAGGTATGATGAAAATAAACACAAAAACCACTAATATTGAAATGACTCCGGCGATCGCCGACTACTTGGGGAAAAAGGTCCAAATGCTCGAAAAATTTTTCCGCGGGGGGGAAGAAATTTTGGTAAATGTTGAAGTAGGCAAAACCACGAAACACCATAAATCGGGAAATGTATTTAGAGCAGAAATACACATTACATCAAATGGGGAGGAATATTATGCTGCCAGTGAGACCGAAGATTTGTATGCGTCAATAGATGAAGTTAAAGATGAGATTGTCAGAGAGCTTACTTCAAAAAGGAAAAGGGCCTTGCGTCTGGTGCGAAAAGGCGGAGCTCTGATCAAAAAGTTTTTAAGAGGAGGGAAGTAGGCTGGGTTATTTTTTGCCTCTCAAAAAATCACCAAAAGGCATTTCTTTTTTGCCTTCCGGTATTACCTTCAAAATTTTAAGTTCCTCGTCTTTAAAATCTGCTTCAGTGATGATCACCCTTGTTTTTTTGCCGTTTCTTTCGGTGTAAAAATAAGTAGTTGGCCACTCTTCAAAAGCTTTGATCTTGAGGAAGTTTTTGTATGGATCATTATTTAAATCTATCTCTCCATCTTCTTTTGTTACTTTTTTACAATAGGTTACTTTTTCTTCGTTCTGGGGGATAGGATCGATGACACCTTGCATCCATTCGGGAAGTATGTGGGCGAAAAGCCGAGCACCTTCCACAGCAAGTTTTTTTTCCAATTCTTTTCTTCCTAGTCGCTCGGAAAAGCTTCTTTCAAAAAGTCCTCGGGTTTCCTCGCTCCGCTCGGCCAGACTTTTTTCAAGAACTTTTCCGAGCGACCTCTGCGTCACCACTGGCCCCTCATCCATGCCTTCGGTTATGACCATGATGCTCACGCCGATTTCTTTTTCATCATTTAAAATTTGAGATTGGATGGGTGAAGCGCCTCGGTATTTTGGGAGCAGAGAAGGGTGAATGTTTAAAGTTTTTTTGTCTGGAATTTCAAAAATTTCTTTGGGGATTATTTTACCGTAAGAAGCGACCAAAAAAAGATTATAGTCGTTAGATTTTAGGTGATAAACAAGATCGGGGTTGTTTTTTAGAGAAGCCGGATCTAGCGCTTCAACATCATGCTCCTTGGCCCAGAGCTTTACGACGTTTGGAGTAAGGACGAGCTTTCGTCCTTTTGGTTTGTCAGGAGTGGTGATGATAAGACTTGGTGAAATACCGTGAAGTCTTAGTTCTTCCAAAACATAAACACTAAAATCTGAACTACCAAAAAATACTAATTTTGAATTGTGAATCATAAACTATGCTTTTGGTGGAATGTCTCGCAAGTCTTTTGCCTTGTCTGTAAAAAGAATGCCGTCCAAATGATCTATTTCGTGTTGAAATACTTGAGAGAGAAGGCCCGAACCGCCCATAGTGAAAGGCAGGCCGTCTTCTCCAAATGCTTTGACCGAAGTTTTTTGATGTCTTTTTACCTTTCCATAGAGCCATCGGACCGAAAGGCACCCTTCCTCCATCAGAGACGTTTTTTTGGAAGTTTTTAAAATTTTGGGATTAATAAAAACCATATTTTTGTATTCCGGTCTTTCTTTTTCGAAATCGTCTAGGTTTTCACGCTTGGTTTTTCTCCTCCGCTCCTCTTCTTCCATAAGCTCAAAAATTTTTTTTGAAACGACAAAAATCCTGACGCTTTCTCCGATCTGTGGCGCGGCTATTGCTATCCCGTCCTCTTCTCCATCGAGAGCTTTCACCATTCTTCTTATTATGGTTTCTATCCTTCTGCTTTTTATATTTTCTATCGGCACTTCCTCTGCCGTTTTTCGAAGCACTCTATCATCTTTTTGAACTATGCCGTTGCTCATGTTTGTCGCGTCCATTTTATCACAAAATGTTAAATAACTCACCTACAGAGCGCTATTGACTGTGTATTTACATTGTATATACTTAAAACATGAATACAACAATAAACATTAGAATAGATCAAAAATTAAAAGACAAAATTAGCAAGAAATTTAAAAAATCCGGTTTAAACCTTTCTTCAGGTACGAAGTTTGTTTTTACTCAAATCGCGAATAATGAAATCGATCTTATCCCAAATATGCATTACGAAATGACCCCTAAACAAGAGAGGTGGGTAATGAGACAAGTGGTTGAAGCAAAAAAGGGTAAAATGTACAAAAGCATAGAAGAATTGCACAGGGATATTCTTGATAAATAGAATGTTGGGTCTATTTAAGACAAAGGAGTATAAAAAAGCAATAAAAAAATATTCGAAATCTCCCGACTTTGATATTGAAAAATTGGAAGCTGTAATAAAAACTATCCAAAAAGGGGAAGTACTCGATTTAAAATATAAGGACCATGAGTTGAAGGGTAAATATCGTGGAGTAAGAGAGTGTCATATAGAATACGATTTGCTTCTTTTGTATCAAATTGATGGGGACACTTTGACACTTATTTTGGTTGATCTTGGCTCTCACTCCGAACTTTTTGGATAATGACAATTTTAAACATACTCTGGACAAACCACCAAAACACTTGCAAAATTCTGTGATTTTAGTATAGTCTGAATTAGAAAGGAGTGATAAAAGTGAAAAAATCGGTCAAAAACACCCTCGGCCCTTACAAGGTTGTATGCACAGAAGTTGCCAGGGTTGGTTCAAGCAGTCTCATAGGCTGGATAAGGTCTCACAATGATGGGCAATTGCGATGCGATTTACTTGAACATATAATTCTTTGCCACAGGTGCAAAGAGGTGCACAAGCAAGCTTTGGATTCGCTTCCAGAGATGACTCACGAAGAATTCCAGGCAACATTCGATCCTTCTGTTTGCGTGGAAGTGACGAAGCACCGAAATGATCTCATTGATTGGTTGTATTCGATCAGAGGAACTGACTTGTATTACGATGTTCAATTCCATATAGGAATCTGTGATCGTTGCCCCGCTACACTTGAGGAAATGGATGCGGTGTTGGAGGTGCCAGAAGACTAATACAGGTCACTGAACAAGAAGAGTTTACACTCCATTTGCCTAAACGTAAAACAATAGGCCAGACTGCCCTCGAGAGCCGTAGCTCTCCGGGCAGTTCTCTTTTTTACAAAATCCTTACGATCGTAAGAAAGTTGTAATTTAGCGGAATCAGACCTAGGGCAAATTGTAAAACCAACAAGGGTGCCCCTTGTTGGGGTGTATTTGTTTGGACGAAAAATGCTAAAATCAAATCATGAATTTTGGCGGACCAATTTCTCAAGCAGTAAATCAAGCAATAAAAAACAAAACATTTCCGGGTTGTGTTGTCGGCGTGGTCAATAGAAACGGCGAGCGTCAAATACTTCCATTTGGAAATTTCACTTACGATGAGTTATCTCCAAAGGTTGAAGAAAATACAATTTACGATACCGCTTCGCTCACAAAATCTATTCCAACCGGAAGTTTGGCACTCCAATTTATTGATGAAGGAAAACTGAAACTCACTGACAAACTGATTGATTATATTCCCGAATTTAACAACTCGGATAGAGAAAACGTCCTCATTAAACATCTACTTACTTATACGCTTGATGGTTACGGTCTTGCTTCTGCTATCAGCAAGATTGGTGGCAAGTCCATGAAAGACATAACTTTCTCTGATCTTCAAAATCTTTTACTTACGCACAATTTCGAAAATCGTCCGGGGACAGTATTCAAATACACAAATATTCCCGCGGCACTTCTTGGTCTTGTTGTCGAGAAAATTAGTGGCAACACGATCGACAATCTTGCCGACGAACATTTTTTCAAGCCTCTTAATATGACAAGAAGCACTTTTTACCCTGAAAAGTTTTCGCTTGATGAAATTGTGCCGACTGAAAAGGATGATTGGCGTGGCTTAGTACACGGTATTGTTCACGACGAGAGCGCATACATTTGCAAAAAGGAAGCGAAAATCGTTGGACATGCGGGACTATTCTCTACGGCTCCCGATATCTTGAGTTTCCTCGAAATGCTTCTGCATAGAGGAACTTTCCAAGGTCAGAAATATTTTTCTGAAAAAATAGTTGAACAAATTGGCACAAATCAGATTGCGGAACTCAACGACTTCACTGGTCTCGGCTGGGAACTCAATCAGCCGCGATTCATGGGCGACTATTGTACTCCACACACATTCGGAAAGACTGGATTCACCGGAACGCTCTGCGTTTGTGATGTTAAGAAAGGCGTTGCGTATGTCATACTCTCGAACCGAATTTACCCAAAACGACCAGATGACTCTACTGCAATAAATATATTTCGAAAAAATATTGGGGAGGTTATTTTAAAATGAAAACCAACAAGGGTGCCCCTTGTGGTGATTATGGAGAGGGGTTAAAGCTAAAGCAAGCTGTCGGGGTTTACTTTTATTTCAAAATGAGGCGGAAGGGAGCGGAGAACATTTAAAATATCTGCGTCCGGATACTCGTCGCTTGGGAGCTTGATAACCGCGTTTGTGGCCGCCTGACCCCCCTTTTTTTCGTGTATCGAACCGAATATTGTGAGGTCGAGCTTTTCTTTTGATGGTCCGGATCTCGCGTCTTCCAAAATTTTTGAAAGTTTGGCTACTTCTCTTTCTACGACGCTTTTTGTTCCTCGGGCTGTTATTTTTATAAATGCGCCAAATGGCGGATATCCAAGTATTTTTCTGTCCCTGATTTCCTGTTCGTAAAATGCGGCTATGTTGCCGGTCATGGCCCACTCGATGATTTGGTTTTTGGGGTCTCTGCTTTGAACCAAAAATTTTCTTTTTGCCAGATTTCTGGTCTCCAAAATAATCTTAAAGATTTTTTCATTTATCCTGAAGTCGGGAATAGAAAAAAGAGAATCAAAGGAGGCGATGATTGAAACTCCAACCTTCTTTTTCATATAAGGGAAAGCCATTTCTGTTCCGATCAAGATGGCCCCTCTTTCCTCGTAAAAATTATCTACTATTCTTTGCGCTTTGTTTGGGGTTGTGGCTATGTCTCTATTGAGTTCATAAACAGGTGATTTGTCGACGTATTCTCGTATTTCCGATGCCACTCTATCTGCTCCGGATCCGAAGGATGCAAGTTTCCAGCTACCGCAGTTTCTGCAGTATTCAGTGGCATCTCTAGTCTCTCCGCATTGATGGCATCTAAAAATACCGACTGGTCCGTCTTGGCTACTTTTTTTCCTATGATATAGGACCATGGGCGAAGAGCAATTGAGGCACCTTACTTCTTCTCCGCAATCTCGGCAAAGGGTGAGTGGCGCGAGTCCTTTGCGGGCCGCAAATACAAAAGTATGCGATCCTCTTGCCGAATTTTTTTCTATTAGTTGCAAGACATCTTCTGATACGGCTCTAAATTCTTCTTTTTTCTTAAGACTTTTTTTGAGATCCAACAATTTATTTTCAGTATCTCCCGGCATCCGCCATTTTACGTTTTCAAAGTTTCCAACCTCCCCATTTTTATTTCTATGCAAAGTGTCCAACCTAAGAAGGGAGTCGCCAAAAATTATTCTAGAACCGCTATAGAAAGCGAAACGTTCGGCAAAATATCTCAAATCAACGAAAGGCCTTTGGAGCGTTTGCCAGCCCGATCCGCTTTCCTTCTCTATGATTATGGTGCTGATGTCCGGTCTTCCTATTGAGAGCCATCTGGCAGTGCCTATTATGGCCACCGGATGAGAAAGGTCGGAAGCTTTTTCAAGCGATGATCTCAAAACGGCTTTGCTCATGTCCCTATGAAATGCGGAGACAAATGTTTCTATCCCTCTTTCCAGCTCGTCTTTTGTTTTTGCTACGTGCTCGTTTTGGGGAAGACAAAAAAACACTGATTTATTTTTTGCGAACTCTTCTCTGATCAGCGATTTGTAATGTAAAAATCTTTCTTCGTCTTCAGTTTGCACGGCTTCTATTCGCGCAACATTTTTGAAAGGTGGCGTTTCTTTGCTCGGTACGTCTCCGGAAATTTTATTTCTGTTTTTTGTGAGGCGGAGTAGGTTTGGATTTTCCAATATCGGCGCAGGAATAATGGCCGAAAGAAGAGCGCCCTCTGTTGTCGCAAAAAAAACCGAAGTGTCTCTGATCGCATCTAAAAATTCTTTAGGAAGGAAAGGTTCGTGCGCAAAAGAAAACACTTTTTTTAGTTGAAAATCAAAAGATCGTATTTCCGCTTTCATGTCCCTTGCGCTCCTGCTGTCGACCACTAGAGCCGGCACTTTTTTGCCCCTGACGCCGACTTTTATCAATGAGCCCTTAGGGATGTCAGACGAGGAAAAATAAGACAAGGACTCTTTTTTCAGGCCTCTGGAAAACGGAAGACAGTTGATCACAAACATGCATTAAGTTAAAAGTAAAAAACGGAAAGTAGCAACCCACCTGAGTCGAACAAGGCGGGGATTTGGTAGAAATTATTTAGATATTATGCAATAATAGTCTTAATGAGCCTAAACCAGTAGTCGCTGGCATGGCTAAAACCGGTCTAAGGATAGAGAACCCACCATGGGAATACCTTTACCGGTCCTGTCGGGAAACTGGCAGTGGGTAGCCAATCTATGCCTGTGGTGGGCTTTGTGTTTTTAAACGAAAAATATGAATTTCATCTTTAGATTGGGAGGGTCTATACTTGTTGGGGTAGGAATCTTTATGTTAACCGCCTACATACTAGGGTTTGTTCTTTTACCGTCTATGAATTTTGTAGCCTCTAGATTTGAAATATATGAAGATGATATGTTTCGTAGTCTTGTGGCTTTTGGCACACTCTTTTCATCTCTGGCGATTGGAATAACAGCAATAGTATTCACATGGTTTTTGTCATCAAACAATTAATATGAAAAAATCTGTTTTTATTTTTACATTATGCTTTTTGTTACCACAAACACTCCTTGCCGCTTGGTGGAATCCTTTTGATTGGTTTGAAGAGAAAGTGCCAGAGATCCCACAAGTTGATGTTTTAGGCGATCTAGAGCTAGAGAATGATTTAGAATCAAAACCAGAGACTGATGTCCCTGTAGTGGTGGAGAAAGAGGTTATAAAAGAGGTGCCAGTAGAAAAAGTAGTGGAAAAAGTTGTAGAGAAAGTCATTTCCAAACCTGATCAATCGGTGATAGATGAAAATACCAGCTTAAGGTCTGAAATTGAATCCCTGCGAAATAAACTTGCTGAATTGCAAAAAGTTTCTAATCGAGATGAGCTCAAAAAGAAAGAGTTGCTGGCCGAAATATACAATATTGACTCCGCTATCAGTAAGGTAATAGTTGCGGGTATTTATTGCTATCAACCTCTGGGTTCTACGGCAAGCATATCTTGCTCTTCTGGTTTAAGTGCAGATGAAAAAAATAAAAGAATTTTTGAATTGGAAGGAAAACGTGCTGGATTAGTTTATGACCTAAATAAACTTGGAGGTATAAGTCTTTTAAGCACGGCTGTTCCTGTTGATATCAATGAAGCAGGCGGAGCTGAAATAAGCTCAATCCTTGAAGAAGAACGTAATAAAGCTTATGAAATGTTCAAAAAATTATTATTTGAACATGTTGAAAAAGGATCAAGCGCTGGGACTTTATGCCGTTTACCGAATACTGATGATCGTAACCCTTTAGGTAGTCCTCTACTAGGTATTCTTGATAGCTTTGATAAGGCCTGCAGTGATTATAGGAATCGTCCAAGTGATCGCTGAATTTGGTAGGGGTGAGTGTTCTAGATTTTAAATTGAGATTATATTTTATCGGGGATTGAAAAACTGGAAACAGGGGTATATGATTTGTTTCAAGGTCTGCTAAAGCACTATCTCATGGGGATTTTTTCAAAAAAGTTGGGCATAGATCTGGGGACGGCAAATGTGCTGGTATTTGTCCCCGGCAAGGGAGTTGTTCTCAATGAGCCCTCCGTTGTGGCGATTGGCTCTGAAAATAACAGGATACTCGCTGTTGGAAGCGAGGCAAAGACTATGATAGGCAGGACTCCTGAAGCCATTGTTGCCTATAGGCCGATGAAGGATGGGGTTATCGCTGACTATAAAGTTACGGAAGCCATGCTTAGGTATTATATAAAAAAGGCCATGGGCGCTTGGAGTTTTGTGAGGCCGGAAGTTTTGATCTCGGTCCCAGCCGGAGTGACTTCAACCGAAAGGCGAGCGGTGATAGAGGCGGCTATAAAGGCCGGCGCGAAAAATGCTTATGTTATAAAAGAGCCGATACTTGCCGCGATCGGAGCCGGCATACCTATCTATGAAGCCAAGGGGCATATGGTTGTCGATATAGGAGGTGGGACGACTGATGCCGCTGTCATTTCTCTTGGCGGGATTGTCGCTTCAAATTCGGTGAAGTGCGCTGGAAATAGGATTGATGAAAGCATTGCCGACTACATCAAAAAAACTTTCAGTTTGGCGATAGGAGATAAAACCGCCGAAGACATAAAAATAACCGTTGGTTCCGCTTTGCCTCTGGAAGAAGAATTGTCCATGGAAATCAAAGGACGCGATATAGTCTCCGGACTGCCACGCATGATTGAAGTGAAGACAAACGAAGTAGTCAAAGCTATCTCAAAAGATTTGAGAGAAATGATAAAAGCCATAAAAGACGTGCTTCAGGAAACTCCTCCGGAACTGGCTTCAGATATTATGGATAATGGCATAATCATGACCGGAGGCACTTCCTCTTTGCGCAATTTTCCCGAACTCATATTGAATAAGATCGGAGTTAAGGCCGTTTTAGCCAAAAATCCACTGTATTGCGTGGCTCTTGGCACCGGCATTGCTTTGGAATATCTTGGCACTTACAAAAAGATGATGATTTCGAAAAGATGATCACATGATTAAAATTCATCACGCCAATATCTTAATAAGTCGCGGTGATTGTAGTCAGTTTTTGCGCGAATTGCTCGAGAGGGAGCTGGATTTTAAAATCACTCGCAACCCTGATTTTTTGACTATCGAAGGAGAATCATTTGGGATTGACGATGCAAGATATTTGGAGCGTTGGGCCATGGGTAAACCGTTTCAGGGAGAAATCAAGGTGGCGTTCGTGGTATCAAAGTCACTGACCTTTGAAGCACAAAATGCTCTTTTGAAAACTCTGGAAGAGCCGGTAGGCGGGGCTCATTTTTTCATACATCTTCCGAGTCTTGGCAATATTTTGCCAACTTTTTTGTCTAGGGTCAGTGTTGCTCACATTGATGAGAAAACCTCGGAAGATTTCAAGGTCCAGACTGATTTTATCCGTGGCGATATAAAAAAAAGACTTTCTTTGGTCAAATTGGTTTCAGAGAAAAAAGACAAGGGGGATGTAAAAAAATTTATTGATGAACTTGAATGTGTGGCGCGAGGGGAGAGGCTTGATTCGCTTGGCGTAAAAAATATTTTAACAGCCAAAGTTTTTGCGACAACAAGAGGTTCTTCGCCAAAAATCCTTTTAGAATGGCTTGCTTGTGTGCTATAATCCATGCCAACAAGAGATGTTTAATTTTGGAGATCTTAAAGAGAAAATAAAAAATGTTGATGATTGGTTTGCCAAGGAGCTTTCCAGCATAAGGACCGGAAGAGCCACTCCGGCTGTTTTGGATTTTGTTGAAGTTCTGGCTTACGGGCAAAAAATGTCCATAAAAGAGCTCGCCAATATTTTGACAGAAGACGCAAAAACCATAAGGATTGAACCTTGGGATCAGTCTGTTGCCAAAGAAATAGAAAAAGCGATCGTTTCCTCAAACCTCGGTCTTTCGGTGGCTCCGTTTGAAAAGGGTTTGCGCGTCATTTTTCCCGAGCTTACTTCCGAAAGGCGCGAGCAGTTTGTAAAAATTGTGAAAGGTAAATTGGAGGAAGCGCGCGCTTCTTTGCGTAGCGCGAGAGACAAAACATGGAAAGAGATAGAAGAAAAAGAAAAATTGGGCGGCATGGGAGAAGACGACAAGTTTAGGTTGAAAACAGATATGCAAAAATTGATAGACGATGGCAACAAAAAACTTGATGAAATGGCAGCCAAAAAAGAAGCTGATATACGAATGTAAAACCGATGACGATCATCATTTTTATAATAATTTTAGGCGCGCTCGTTTTTGTACATGAACTGGGGCATTTTTTGGTTGCCAAGAAAGCCGGAGTCAAGGTCGAGGAATTTGGATTTGGTTATCCGCCTCGCGCTTTAGTTTTAGGTAAAAGGTGGGGCACTTTGTTTACTCTAAACTGGATTCCGTTTGGTGGATTTGTAAGAATTTTTGGAGAAAATTATGAGGAGGCCCCAGAGAAAAGCCAACAGGAAAGTGTTTCGAGAAAAGTCTGGCCGAGCGAAGCGAAGGAGACCCGAGGACTTTTTGAGAAACATTTTCCTGTTGGCCAGTCACTCAAGCATTTCACGGAGGTATCAAAAAAATGGCAGGTGGCGATACTTGGAGCTGGGGTAACTTTCAATATTTTATTTGCTTGGTTACTTTTTTCTTTGGGTTTTCTGATTGGTTTGCCGGCTCCGATAGACAACGATTTTGGCGCTGATGTAAAGAACCCCCACTTGACCGTAGTTGGTATTTTGCCCGAGAGTCCCGCCGATGAAGCTGGGTTAAAAACTGGAGACAGGATTGACTCCATTGAAAATTTGAGTGGTGGCGAAAAAGATTTGCCCAATGCCGAAGAAGTGTCCAAATTTATAAATGAATCGTCCGGAGAATTGACCATAAACATTACTCGCGGGGATCAAGAGCTCCGTCTGCAAGTCTTGCCTGAAGCGGGAATTGTTGAGGATAAAAAAGCCATAGGTATAGAAATGGATATGGTCGGCACCCTTTCTCTTCCTCTGCATAAAGCGATTTATCAGGGCGGAAAAGCAACAGTTGTCATGACTTATCTTACGGTGGACGGGTTGTTTAATTTGGCAAAAGACGCGCTTTTTGGCAGGGCAGACGTATCGCAGGTTACGGGTCCAGTCGGGATAGTCTCTCTTGTGGGAGACGCTTCTCGCTTAGGCATTTCTTATCTAATCACTTTTACTTCTCTTATCTCTATAAACTTGGCAATCATAAATTTGGTGCCTTTTCCGGCGCTCGATGGCGGGCGCATTCTTTTTGTTGCCATAGAAGCGTTGACTCGCCGCCCCATAAATCCAAAGTTTGCCCAAATCACAAACGCTGTCAGCTTTGCCCTCCTCATCACACTCATGATTTTTGTTACTTATCGCGACATTCTAAATTTATTTTGATTTATGAATTTTCCCAAATCACAAATCAAAAAATCTTCTCAACTAATTTAACGATCGTCAAAAATGTCAAAAGTTTTTTACGTAGTATGGTCTGGCTAGTTTAAAAGTTTTTACGTAAGTATTTAGGCCGATTTCTTTTGCGTGTTCCAAAAAATTCTTGGGAAGAGGGCTTGGTCCAACCCAGACACTTTTTTGGATCATCAAATATTGAAACTCTACTAAATGCGACCGCAACCAATGTCTCTCAGCTCTCCTTGATTCTGGTATATCAAACATTAATATAAGATTTTTTGGAGCATTGAGTTTAAAAGGTGAACTAAATCTCAACGAAAGTTTTCTTTTGTTTTTGAAATATTCTTTACCGGTTTTTGTTAAAAACCATTTTCCGGATTTTGTTTCTATTATTCCTTTTTTCTTCAATCTAGATAGAGTTGTACCAAATGAATTTTTCGAATATTTATTTTTACTTCCCGCAAGTATGGGGACTCCAAACATATTCACCTGTACTCCTTTGTAGCGGAGGTGTATATTCCAAAGTTCTTCCAATATTTCCATAACGATACTCATAACATTTATTATACCAATTCATGCTTCAATTTGACAAATTTGACGATCGTCAAATTTGTCATGGAGATTTTGGTTTGTGGAAATTTATCTGGAATGTCTTTTTTTTATAAATCTGATATGATTTTCGTATGAGACAATCAAAACTTTTTACCAAAACTCGGCGGGAAGCGCCGAAAGATGAGGAGTCGAAGAATGCCCAACTTTTGATTCGCGCTGGATACATTCACAAAGAAATGGCGGGGGTTTATGACTACTTGCCTTTGGGGTTGATGGTTTTGCAGAAAATTCAAAATATAATCAGGGAGGAAATGAACGGCATAGGCGGGCAGGAAATTTTAATGACAACTCTTCAAGATCCGGAAATTTGGAAGAGGACTGGCAGATGGGATGACCAAACGGTGGATAATTGGTTTAAGACGAAACTGAAGAATGAGAATGAACTCGGAATAGCAAATACTCACGAAGAGCCGATTACCCAGATGCTTGCCCAGTTTGCGCAGTCTTATAAAGATTTGCCGATTGCGGTTTACCAGTTTCAAACGAAATTTAGAAATGAGCTTAGAGCCAAATCCGGCATTATGCGCGTTCGGGAATTTTTGATGAAAGACCTGTATTCTTTTTCCAGAACAGAAGCGGAGTTCAAAGAATTCTACGAAAAATGCGCGCAATCTTACAGCAACATTTTTGAGAGAGTCGGTTTGGGCGAAGTGACCTATAGGACTGTTGCCGCCGGCGGATCATTTACGGGCGGGTTTACCGATGAATTCCAGACTATTTCAGATGCCGGTGAAGACATCATATATGTTGATGATGAGGGGAAAATCGCCATCAACAAAGAAGTGTATACCGACGAAACAATCTCAAGACTTGGTTTAGATAGAAGCAAAATGAAAGAAGAGAAATCCATAGAAGTTGGCAACATTTTTCCATTGGGCGATAAATATCCGAAAGCTCTCGATCTAAAGCTTAAAGATGAAGAAGGGAATGATTTTTATCCTGTCATGGGCTCTTACGGCATTGGTCTCGGTAGACTTATCGGCGTAATCACTGAAGTGTTTGGCGACGAAAAGGGCATCGTATGGCCTGAGTCTGTCTCTCCTTTCAAATATCACCTTGTTGAAATCATTTCGGATAAGCATGAAGTCAGAGAAACGGCAGAAAGAATTTATAAAAAATTGGGTAGCGACAATGCGCTTTACGACGACAGAGATCTGCGCGCCGGAGAGAAATTTGCTGACGCCGATCTTTTGGGTATACCAAGTCAAATAATAATCAGCGAAAAAAATGTTCTAAGTGGGTTGCTTGAGATTAAGGATCGCAAAACGGGAGAAGTTAAGATGATAAAAGAAGACGAACTTCAAAATCTGTGCTAAATTAGCGGCATGTTTAAAGAAAAGTTTGAGGAATGGATGCGTCTTTTGCGTAATGACATAGGCATTGATTTAGGAACCGCAAATGTTCTCCTCTACATTCGAGGAAAAGGAATTGTTTTAAATGAGCCGTCTATTGTTGCTTTAAACCAAAAAACCGGGCAGATTGTGGCACTTGGTCATGAGGCCAAAAAAATGATGGGCCGGACACCTCCGCACATAGCAGTTATCAGGCCGATTGTCGGGGGAGTGATATCGGATTTTGAGGTGACAGAAGAAATGTTGCATTACATTTTGAATAGGGCGCAATCAATCTCAAAAAAAATTCTTGGTCCTCGCGTTGTTGTTGGTGTGCCGTCTCATATTACAAATGTTGAGACCCGGGCGGTCAGAGATGCCGCTAAAAATGCTGGCGCGAGCGAGGTGCATATAGTCGAAGAGCCGATCGCCGCTGCCATCGGAATGCATCTTCCTATAAATGAACCAGTGGGCAACATGGTTATTGATGTGGGCGGAGGCACTGCGGATATAGCTGTTATTTCTCTTGGTGGCGTTGTCAGTTCCAAGAATGTTCGAATTGCCGGAGATAAACTAAACAACGACATATCTTCTTATATAAGGAGCGAGTTTAAAATAATAATAGGAGAAAAAACTGCTGAAAACATAAAAATAGAGATCTGCTCTTTATTTCCGGAAGATGCGCCAATAGAGACAAAAGCTCGTGGGAGGGATTTGGTTACTGGGTTGCCGAGGGAAGTTGTTGTCACCGACTCTGACATAAGAAATGCGATATCAAACTCTATTGAAAGACTTGTGAATGCCACCAAAGAAGTTTTGGAACTGACTCCCCCGGAAATTCTTTCTGATATAATGCACAGAGGCATCCATTTGGCTGGAGGGGGGGCTATGATCAAAGGGTTTAGAGAGGTGCTGTCGAGTGAAATAGGTATACCTGTATATGTCGCCGATGATCCTCTGACTTGCGTAGTCAGGGGCACCGGAGTAATTCTTGAAAAAATCGAAAAATATAAGGATATGTTGATTGCAGATGAAAACGATATATCAGCTAAAACCCAATGAAAATAGGAAAAATCGACTCGCGGATGTTCGAAACAGATTTGTGTTGCCAATCGGAATATTAGTCATAACGATACTCATCAGCTCGTCTTCTTTGGGGCAATCGGTGGTTGGGTTGTTTTATTCTGTCATCAAAGTTGGCAATCAACTTTATGAGAATGTTCCTTTTGTGCCAAAGTTTGTTTCTGATAGAAGCGATCTTGTGAAAGAAAACAAAAATCTTTTTGAGGAAATTGAAAGATTGAGGCTTGAGCTTGCAGACTACGAAACTGTTGCAGAAGAAAACGGGCGTTTATATGCCGAATTGGGTCTTAGACCAAAAACTGATTTTATCGGAGCAAAGATAGTCGCAAAATCGCCACAAGTTACTCTGGATACGATTTTGATAGATAAGGGGGATGCAGATGGAATAAAAAAAGGCAATATCGTTCTTGCGAGCGACCGGGTGATGATAGGCAAGGTGGCGGAAGTTTCAAATAACGATTCTATTGTTGCTCTAAGCTCTATTTCCAGTTCTGTTTTGTATGGATACGTTGAGAGGACTGGTGAACCTTTGAGCGTTGAGGGTATCGGTGGTGGAGGCATGAGGTCGAGAGTGCCGATTGATTTTGATATAAACGAGACAGACAAAATTGTTTTTGAGGGCTCACAGATTTTTTTGGCGGGAACAGTTGCTTCTATGGAAGAGGATCGGGCTGTTGGGTTTAAAGAAGTTTTTCTGTCTTTGCCGGCAAGTGTGGCGAAAATCAGGTTTGTGTTTGTGGAACCTGACCAAAAATCACCAAATTAGATGTTTCGTTTAATGTATTTTGTCGGCATTTTTTTCGTAACTGCGATTTTGGGGTGGTGGGTATTTTTCCCGCTTGCCATCGCCTATATTTATTTGGTCAGGATGCCTTATGAGCTTATAATTATGGGTGCAATTCTGGACCAGGTTTACTATTTGGGGAATAGTTTTATCTATGATTATATGTTTACAATCTTTTCTTTTGTTTCCGTGGTAGCCACTGTTTTCTTGGAAAAAAAGCTTCAATGGGAAAACTCGATGTAAATTAATTAAAATGCTCGGCAATCTAAAAAGATTTTTTTTCAGTTGGAAAAGGCGCGATTACTCCGATATCGATCCAGATGCTATTTTTATTGATTCCAAAAATCTGCCGGATTTCAACGTACACCAATTTGAAGGGCGCCTGGAAAAGTCTATTTCAGGTCGGGCTTTCAATTTTTTTGGTTTTATGTGCGCAATAGTCATGATTATTTTTTTGATAAAGGTAAGCTCTTTACAGATTGTGCACGGCAAAGATTATAGAGAAAGGAGCGAAAACAACAAATTGAAGCAAATTTTACTCGTTGCTCCACGAGGGATAATTTATAGCCGTGATGGTCAAAGATTGGCTTGGAACCAGAGACCCGAAATTGTTTTGTCTGAAGTAAATGATGAGGAAGAAGAAAGTTTTCCAGAAAGAAAATACATAGAAACGGAGGGCTTCGGGACGTTCTTGGGTTTTGTAAAATATCCGGCAAAAGACAAATCAGGATTTTATTATGAAGAAGAATATGTAGCGAAAGATGGCGCGGAATTGTATTTAAATGAAATGCTTGCCGGCAGGAATGGCTTAAAATTTGTAGAAACTTCGGTGTTGGGAGAGGTTGTTTCCCAAAGTGTTATAAAGCCGGTAAAGGGAGGTGAGGATGTCGTTGTTTCTGTTGATTCCGGATTGCAAAACAAGCTTTATGATGCGATAAAAAATCTTTCCGCGTCGGTCGGTTTTCAGGGTGGTTCGGGGATAATCATGGATGTTCATTCAGGGGAATTGCTAGCAATGACCAGTTTCCCCGAATATTCACCTCAAGTTATGACAGATGGAGGGAATGAAGAAATAATCAGTTCTTATTTCCAAGATACAAATAATCCTTTTTTAAATCGCGCAGTATCGGGTCTTTATACTCCGGGTTCAATCGTAAAGCCGTTCATGGCGTTTGCCGCGCTTGAAGAAAAAATAATTTCTCCCGAAAAACAAATAGTAAGCACTGGACAGCTGATAATTCCAAACCGCTACAACCCAGACCAACCGACAATTTTTAAAGACTGGAAGGCGCATGGCGCGGTGGATATGAGGAGGGCGATCGCGGTTTCTTCGGATGTTTACTTTTATCAAATAGGGGGAGGTTTTGAAAATCAGAAAGGTCTGGGAATAGAAAATATAAAAAAATATCTGGAAAAGTTCGGCTTTACAAAAAAAACCGGATTTGACACGATCAAAGAGGGTTCGGGAGTAATACCTGACCCGGAGTGGAAAGCCAAAGTATTTAACGGAGATGTATGGAGGGTGGGCGACACATACAACACTTCTATCGGGCAGTATGGAATGCAAATAACCCCGATCCAAGCGGTGGTTGCGACAGCGGCTCTTGCAAATGGTGGCAACATCCTTGCTCCTTCAATCATATTTACCTCTACTTCGACCGTCGCTTCTCCTCTGGGGAAAATTGGTGGTGATGGGCAAAGTTTTCAAATCCCAAAAGAGGGCATGCGGCTTTCGGTAAAAGAAGGCACCGCAAGCGGTTTAAATGTTCCTTATGTTGAAATTGCTGGGAAAACCGGCACAGCCGAGCTCGGCGCCAGGAAGCAATTTGTAAATTCGTGGGTGATCGGTTTTTTCCCTTATGAAAAACCAAAATATGCTTTTGCGGTTGTTATGGAGCGCGGTCCGGTCGCCAATCTCACCGGCGCCACCTATGTAATGCGCCAACTTTTAGATTGGATGAATATCAATACGCCGGAATATTTTGAAAGTTAAAAAATTAAATTATGAAATCTATCCTCAAAAAAGTTTTAGTCGGTATTTTGGGCTCACAGGTGCGCAGGTTGCGAAAACGCCATGATTTCAAAATCATCGGAGTAGTCGGAAGCATTGGCAAAACTTCCACCAAACTTGCGATTGCTAAAGCCCTGGCTGGAGAAAAAAGAGTTAGATATCAAGAAGGCAATTACAATGACATAGTGAGTGTGCCTCTGGTTTTGTTTGGAAACGAGATGCCGGCTCTTTGGAATGTTTTTTCGTGGATTAAAATAATTTTTCTAAATGAAATCCAAATCTTCAGACAGTTTCCTTTTGATTTTGCGGTGCTTGAGCTTGGTACAGATAAGCCGGGAGACATTGCAGATTTTAGGAAATATTTGCACCTTGACGTGGCTGTTTTGACTGCGGTTACACCAGAGCATATGGAGTTCTTCGGCTCGATTCAGAATGTAGCAGAAGAAGAGTGGTCAGTGAGTTTTTTTAGCGATATTGTTTTTGCAAACAAAGATTTGTGCAAAATAATTCCGGAAAACATTGATCACAAGAAAATATGTTTTTATGGCAAGGATTTTGGCGCTGTCTATAAAATTGAAAATATCAAAAAAGTCGAAGAAGGCTTTAATTTCGAAATTTCTTATAAGGGCGGAAGTATCGGGAGTCTTTCCATAAAGGCTTTATCGGAAGTCGAAGTTTATTCGGCCTGCGTCTCTCTTGCTTTGGCAAAGCACCTCATGCTTTCTTTGGAAAGCGCCAAAAGATCAATTGAGTCCCACACCGCTTTCGCTGGTAGAATGCAAAAGCTCGAAGGTATAAAAAAATCAACCATCATTGACGACACTTACAACGCAAGTCCGGAATCTATGAAAATCGCTCTCGACACTCTCTATTCATACCAAACGTCGCAGAGAATTGCTATTCTCGGCATGATGAATGAATTGGGGAAATTTTCCAAAGAAGAGCACGAAAAAGTTGGCAAACTTTGCAACCCAAAACTTCTTGATCTTGTCGTTACTATTGGTAAAGATGCAAATGAATACTTAGCAAAATCGGCAAAGAAAAACGGCTGTGAAGTTTATGAAGCAAAAAATTCTCAAGATGCCGGAGAATTTGTAAAAACTAAAATAAAAGAGGGGGCGGTTATTCTCGCTAAAGGTTCCCAAAATGGCGTTTTCGCCGAAGAGGCCCTCAAGCCTCTCCTTGCCAACACCTCCGATTCCTCTCGCCTAGTCCGCCAATCAAAGGAGTGGATGAGGAAAAAGCTAGGTTGACTTTTAAGGGAAATCGGCTACAATTTCGAGAACTTATTTTAATTTTTAAAACATGGACGAAAAAGAATATTTAACCGAAGAGAAGAAAAAGACCCTTACGGAAGAGCTCGAATACTTAAAAAAGACAAGAAGAAAAGAGGTGGCTGAACAGCTCGAATACGCCAAATCCTTGGGCGACTTGTCCGAAAATGCGGAATATCATGAAGCCCGCGATTTGCAGGGAATAGTAGAAGATAGAATAAACAAAATAGAAGCTATTTTGAAAAATGCAACCATAGTATTTTCTCATGAGGTCGGCATGGTGACGGTCGGCGCTGTTATTACTGTCGTAAAAGATGGCGACAAAACGGAAAGGACTTACACCGTAGTTGGTGGAGAGGAATCTGATATTTCGTCTGGCAAAATTTCGGTGCACTCGCCTTTTGGGGAAGCGGCTTTGGGTAAGAAGAAAGGAGAAAAATTTACGTTCGCGGCCCCTTCAGGCCCTATCACTTATAAAATAATTGAGATAAAATAGAAGAATGTCTTCTATCGAAGAAATAAGAGAGGTCAGACTGAAGAAACTTGAAAAACTAAAAAGTTTGGGACTGGACCCTTATCCGGCTTCTGTGCCCAGAGATTTTTCTATAAAAGATCTGAAGGATCGATTTGGTGGGTACAAAGATGCAGGCAAAGATATCTCTGTGGCTGGAAGGGTGATGACTATTCGCGGACAGGGCGCGATACTTTTTGTCGTGCTTTTTGACGGCACCGAGCGCATCCAAGCCATAATCAAAAAAGATCTTTTGGGAGAAGAAGTTTTTATGCTTTTTACTGAAGTGGTCGACATCGGGGATTTCATTTCTGTTACGGGCAAAGTGGGCGAGAGTCAAAGTGGTGAGCAAAGCGTATTTGCCGAAAAATGGACTATGGCCACCAAATCTCTCCTTCCTCTTCCTGAAAAATGGCATGGCCTTACTGATACTGAAGAAAGATATCGAAAACGATATCTCGATCTTTTGAATAACCAAGAGCTCCGCGATCTTTTGGTAAAAAAAGCCAAATTTTGGGATGTAACTAGAGATTTTTTTAAGGCAAAAGGTTTTCTGGAGGTTGAGACGCCAACTCTTGAGGTAACAACGGGCGGGGCAGAGGCTAGGCCCTTCAAAACTCATCACAATGATTTTGATATCGATTTATTTTTGAGAATTTCTGTAGGTGAACTCTGGCAGAAAAGACTTATGGCGGCAGGTTTCTCCAAAACTTTTGAAATTGGAAAAGTGTATAGAAATGAGGGTACAAGCCCAGAACATTTGCAGGAATTTACAAACCTTGAATTTTACTGGAGTTTTGCGGATTTCAAAGATGGAATGAAGCTTGTGAGCGAATTGTATATAAAAATTGCAGAAGAGATTTTTGGAACCACAAAGTTTACTTATAAAGAGCACTCTTTTGATCTCAATGATGAATGGAGGGAGGTTGATTATGTGGAGGAAATAAAGAAGCAAACCAATATTGATATTAACATTGCCACTGAATCCGATATGAAAGTAAGACTAGAAGAACTCGGAGTAAAGTATGAAGGTCAAAATAAAGAAAGATTAACCGATACTTTGTGGAAATATTGCAGAAAGAATATTTCAGGTCCGGCGTTTCTGGTTAATCATCCAGTATTGATAGCCCCCCTTGCAAAGCTTAAAGAAGACGGGAAAACTGTTCAGATGTTTCAACCTCTTATTGCTGGAAGTGAAGTTGGGCGTGGCTACTCCGAACTCAATGACCCAATCGATCAAGCAAGAAGATTTGAAGAGCAGAAAAAACTTTTAGAAGCTGGAGATGAGGAAGCCATGATGAGTGATAATGAGTTTGTAGAGATGCTTGAGTATGGTATGCCACCAACCTGTGGATTTGGTTTTGGTGAAAGACTGTTTGCAATTCTTGCCGATAAGCCTCTGCGCGAACTTCAGACTTTCCCGCTGATGCGACCAAAATAAGACAGGATTGCTTGGGAAATATTTTTTCAAAAAGCGCCTTAAACAGGCGATTTTTTGAACTTTTCCACATATCCACAGTTCAAGGTGGTAGACCAAGCTAATCAAGTGGTATAAGATGGAACCAAGTGGGAAGAAGTGGGGTAATTTTTGATCAATGCTTGTAGGAGAATATACACACACAATAGACGACAAAAATAGGGTTTCTCTGCCGTCAAAATTGCGTTCTCTTATGGGTAAAAAGATTTTCATTACTCCCGGACTTGATCAGTGTTTGTTCGTTTTTACGGAGAAGGAGTGGAAGAGAATCGCGGAAAGACTTTCGGAAAATTCTTCCATCCTTTCTTCTGACATGAGGAGCTTCACTAGGTATATGTTTGGCGGAGCAAGTGAAGTGGAGGTTGATTCGATCGGAAGGATTTTGGTCCCTGACTTCTTGAAAGAGCGGGTGGGGCTGAAAAACAAAGTTGTTTTAATCGGTGTCCAAAATCGGCTGGAAATATGGAATGAGAAGTCTTGGGCCGATTACAAACGGCAGGTCGAAAAAGAGGCCCTTGGTTTGTCGGAAAAGTTGGCGGGTTTGGGTCTGATGTAGGTTATGAGCTTGCATAAAAGTGTTCTTTTAAAAGAGGCAATAGACGGACTGGATCTTCGCGCTGGAGATATCTATCTTGACGCTACTTTGGGCTCCGGTTTTCACATGGAGGAAGTCTGGAGGAGGAGTGGTGGCAAAGTATCTCTCTTTGGCATAGATGTCGATCAGATGTCTTTGGATATAGCAAAGTCAAATCTCGACCTCTCTCAAGTTCCGGCAAGAATGGCTAGGCTTAACTTTAGAAACATAGAAAGAGCCCCCAAATTGCTAGATATGGGAGAACCTTCAAAAATACTTTTCGATCTTGGTTGGAATACTCCGCAGTTCGACACTCCAGAAGGCGAATTGGGAAGAGGCTTTAGTTTCCAGAAAGACGAGCCCTTGCTGATGACTTTGGAAAGCAAAGTGTTGGAGGGCGACACTACCGCATATGATGTTGTAAACAGCTGGGGCGAAGAAAATTTGGCGGATGTTATTTACGGCTATGGCGAAGAGAGGTATGCAAGGAGGATAGCCAAAGCCATAGTTGAAAGGAGAAAAGAGAAGCCGATACTTTCTTCGAAGGAATTGGCTGATCTGGTAAAAAGCGTGGTGCCGATCTTTTACCGCTTTGGGCGCATCCATCCAGCCACCAAAACTTTTCAAGCCATACGAATTGCCGTAAATGATGAGTTGCGCGCCCTAGAAGACGGGCTCCACGGCGCTTTTAAAATTTTGAGAGAAAATGGCAGGATCGCCGTCATATCGTTCCACAGTTTGGAAGACAGGATAGTTAAAAATTTTTTTAAAAACAAAAAAGAAGAGCTAAAGGCAAAAATAATAAATAAAAAACCGATTACTCCTAGCGAAGTTGAAATATCGGCAAACCCAAGAAGCAGAAGCGCAAAATTGAGAATCATCCAAAAATTATGAGCAAGTTCTTAAAAGAAAAATCAATAGCGGTGGTATTCGATAGAACGTCGATATTTGTGTTGGGGGCGTTTATTCTGGGGTGCGCTTTTTGTTATATATATTTTGCAAATGTGGCCGTTCGGACTTTAACAATGCTTGAAAAGTCTAAAAGCGAGATGCAAGCTCTATCTCTCGAAGTTAGTGAAATGGAGTCAAAAAGACTTGTTTTGGACAACGGCATAAGCAATAATTTGGCGGAAAGTCTTGGTTTTGTTGAAGTAAAGAATCAAAATTTTATAATTGATAAATCGGGGGGCACAAGTTTGTCATTAAGAACAGAATAGAAAGTGAAGATGAACATGCGATAATAAATAGATGAATTGGAGAATACGGCTCATATCTGTTTTAATCATCTTTTCTGCCACTCTTCTTTTGGGTAGGCTTTATTTTGTGCAAATTGTTCACGGCAAGTCTTTTGTTTCTTCCGCTGAACGGCAGTATGTAAATAAAAACACCATCTCCTATGATAGAGGAGAGATATATTTTCAAAGCAAAACCGGAGAAAAGATACCGGCGGCCATTTCGCGCTCTGGATTTTCGGTATCCATAAACCCGAGTGTCATGACCGAAGAGGAAAAAATTTATGAAAGTCTCAACGCTATCATTTCTTTGGACAAAGCCGAATTTATGGCAAAAACTCTTGATAAAGCCGATAAAAATGAAGAGATCGCCAAGCGCCTAAATTCTGAAACTGCCGATAAGATAAAAAATCTAAATCTTTACGGAGTGAGCGTCTCTACTGACAAGTGGCGTTTCTACCCGGGCAACGATTTGGCCTCGCAAAGCATCGGTTTTGTGGCGTTTTTGGAAAATGCGCTGGCCGGCCGTTATGGGCTTGAGAGATATTATGAAGAAGTGCTAAAAAGAGATCCCTCAAAAGCCTATGACAATTTTTTTGCCGAATTTTTTTCGAGCGTAAAAGAAACATGGAGTGATCATCCGGCTGACGAAGGCGACATCGTTACTTCAATCGAACCATCTGTGGAGCTTTTTTTGGAAGACGAATTGCGAAATATACGAGACACTTGGTCGAGCGACGGGGCGGGAGGGGTGATCATAGATCCGGTGAGTGGTGAAATCATTGCTCTTGCTTGGAATCCATCTTTCAATCCAAACAATTTTCAAGAGAGCGACATAAGTCGATTTGGCAATCCGATAGTTGAAGGAGTTTATGAGATGGGCTCGATAGTAAAGCCATTGACTATGGCGGCGGGGCTTGATTCCGGTACTGTTTCAGCGGGGACCACTTATAACGATGAGGGTTTT
>Ga0209542_10002996_pt1 | contig 36862 bp, 34 predicted proteins | sample RifCSPhighO2_01_FD_184028 | JGI IMG/M metagenome (GOLD analysis project Ga0209542, IMG submission 184028) | Soil microbial communities from Rifle, Colorado - Rifle CSP2_plank highO2_0.1 (SPAdes) (version 2) | ecosystem: Environmental > Terrestrial > Deep subsurface > Rock core/Sediment ...
CGGTAGAGCCGCCAATACGAGCCTGTTGACCGTTATAAAGAAGCTCCCGTGTCGAGTAGTGATTTGTACTTACATCCATGCCGTGGCGTGCTGTAGCCAAGCCTTCTTCGTAAAAATCATAATCACCACCGCGCATCCAAAGCGCCCAAGGGATGATCTGAAGATCATACTGCGTGCCATCCATCCAGCGATAGATCCATCCTCCTAGCCCTGGACTTCCCCAGCGTAAAAAACCATAGCGCCAGAAGCCGTAATCATGTCCAGATTCCCAGCGAGCTAAGGACAATCTTGCGGTATCTTCAATAACTTGTTCGATCTCGCCATATTTTTCCCAATTGGCAGGAGCAAGGCTGATTCCTAAGAAAGGCACTGCTAATGCTGAAGCAGGATCCTGGCGCACTACTAGAGGATGTTGGAGTAATGAATTAAGTTCTGCAGTTGGCCGTGCGGAAGCGATTCCTGGAAAGGAAATAATTACATCATGGCTCTTGGAAACTCCTTCACCGGTATGTTCAAAAAAATTCTCACCCCAGATGGTATGATACGTATTTCCGCCGGTACCTGGAATTTCATGCCCATGGCACCATTTTTGATTAGACGGCGCGTTAGGGTCAGGATTTGGTGTAGCATAAGGTTTGTTGCTCCAAAAGAAGTTGCAAAAAAAGTCCGGCGGCATGATCGCATCTTCCCGGAACGACATCAGTTCAGAATCAGCAGGCCAAAGTTCTACTTTCACAGTATCTTCTGTTATAGTAAACGCTTTGGGATACTCTTGCCAGACATTACGCAGCGCAATTCCCAATCCTTTACCTTGAGCAGTAATTCCTTCCACCCACCCTCCCAACCGTTCGCCAGTTAAATCATAATTGCCTTCATATGAACTAGCCGAGTTTTGTGAAACATGCAGATCTCCATCAGCGAGACTTATCTCAGTCTCTTGGTTGTTATAATCGTCAAGGCCTACATGAACTGTTTGCACAGCGTCAGGCATGTAGAAATTTATCGATAATTCACGGATACCAAAGTCCAATGGACGTAACAGCCAAGTGAAGGTGTGTTCAAATCTTACAAACGATTCATCTTTGAAAAAGCGGAGCCGGACCTCCAGCTGAGCATAATCCCTGTTATCAATTCCTTTAAATACGCCAGTTCCCTTGACAACTGCATACAAAGGAGTATTTTTTTCAATTTGAAAATTCCAGTTCTGCAATGTTGTTGGTATATCATTTGTACCATCATGAGCTCTGAGGATAAGCTCCCCTGCGCGACTAAAACTCTCCCCTCCTTCTGGAGTAAGCTGTTGAAACAAGTAAGGAGTGGCGCTCACCATGGTTGCCTGGAGCGATCCGGTGTTGATGCTAATTTGATCGCCTGCCGCTGAGGCAAGATTGTTTGAGGAAGCAGAAGCAAGTCCATCTACTCCTGGGCCTACCAAGACCCGGTATTTCTTATTAGACTGCGCAGGAAAGTGGAGTAATGCCCATTTTACCTCTCGTGGATTGCTTTCAGCAGATTCCCACCATCCTGTCGGCCATACTTCAAAGGGCACATTTATTCCAGTATCATCAACAAGAAGCATTGGTGTTAAAGTGCCATCCTGAAATTGGTAGAACCGATCTCTGGTAAATAGTACTCCTGCAGAAGTCGGCGCTTTCAAGACCAGGTCCTGCCGCTCTTCCGGTTGGACAACCTCCAACTTCACTTCGCAGACCGGCGCGTTTTCAGCATCGTCAGCATGACATGAAGGGAAGGTTCCAGACAAAGAAGCACAAACTCCCGTCTTGCAATAAAATGCCGCCGGACAGTCTGCATTAGCAGTACACGGTTTCGGGACACATTTGTAATTCACACAAGCCTGCGCATATCCGCACCCCTGATCGCTGCCGCAGTCCTGGTCAGATGGAGGAACTGGCAACGAAGGGAAAATCTCAAACTCCTGAATCTGCCATTTGTTGTTGTGGCAATCCCAGATGCTTCCTGACCGGGAGCAAGAGTACGCAAGGACATAGTTTTTGCCTTCTTTTAGTTCCCCTGTAAGAATAGACGCGCTTGCCGATGATCGTATCCAATTAGACGTACCGACAGGGTTTCCTGCGAAAGTCTGTTTTTGCCAGGCGCCATCAACCAAGACATAATAATGCTTGTAGACATAATCTTCATCTTGGATAGAAAGAGTAAGCTGTTCTCCCCTTGCCAGAGAGTCTTTATTGATCGTAAATGTGGTTGGCTCTGCATATCCTGTCCGTTCCGTACCGGCGTAGATTGCTCTTCCGCTGAGTACATCTGGTTCTGCAGGCAAGCTCTCACGAATGCCAGAAGCCATCAAAAACAGAAGGAGTAGTGAAACTACAAACACCAGCTTGACACCTACCGCTCTCATTTTTACCTGAAAAAAGGGCTTCAGAGTATAAAAGGATATCGGTAAATACTGAGGGCTAAACTGATATCATTTCTAGACATACTTTTTTAAGTCTTAAGAATATCCACTCATCATGCCTAAGCCCCTCCTCCCAAAGCAAAAGCAAAAAGAAATCGCTCTTCAGCGTATTAGGATTCTTTTCCAGCAGGCAGAGGAAGTTTTCCCAAAAAATAAAGTCTTAGCCAACCGCTATGCTTCTCTAGCCAGAAAAATAGCCATGAAAGTCCATGCGCAGATCCCGCAGGAACTGAAACGCAGAATCTGCAAGCATTGTTATAGCTACCTGAAACCGGGAGTAAACGCCAGGATACGAACCAGAGAGGGAAAAGTGATTATCTCCTGCTTTGAATGCAAGAAATTTACACGTGTACCTCTCTGGAAAAAAAGTACAAAACCTTAATAAAAACCAAAGCGTAACTTTTACCGATGTTATCTATGAAGAGAATAGGACAAGCTCTTGCCGTGTTGTCCACCAGCACGTGTCTGTCCTCACAGCAAACAGCTATCGCGCAGGACCGAGCCGATCTGGAAAACATCATTGTAAACCTCGCTTCCCTAGAACCGCAATCGTGCCCTCCCCATATGGCTGAGATAGAAAGTACATACTGCATCGACAAGTGGGAAGCGATGATTATCGACAAAAAGACTGGAAATGCCGCATCCCCCCATTACATCGCAGATCCAGAGCAGGCGCAACGGCAATTTGAAAGATTTAGGCAGCTCAAAATAGATCTGGGAGGAGTAGAAAAACAACTCGCCAAAATTAAACTGTACCGCCTTCAACAAAATACTCCTCTTTCTCCTCAAGAGATCGAAGAGATGCAACTGGTTATGATCACTATGCCTGCAAGAGGCGCTGAACAGTTTCCTTCTTTTGAACCGATGGCAGTTTCGCTGCCTCACCAAACGCCTGCAAGTCATGTTTCCAGAACTATCGCTGAACAAGCCTGCACCAACGCCGGAAAACGGTTATGCACCGCCGATGAATGGTACAAGGCCTGTATCGGCTCACAGAACTTCGCGCCGTATTTCGATAAGAAAGGAGAAAAAGTTTTTCCAGACGCCTATCCATATGGCCCTGCATATGAAAAAGATAAATGCAATATAGGCCTCTTGAAAGATGGAATGTGGCCGCCAGGCATTCTTGGCAGGGTCAACAATTGGCAAATGATGGATCCACGAATTTCGAGACTAATCGGTCTCGACGCTCAACCTATGATTAGTCTTACTGGCTCCTTTCCAGATTGTGTCAGCTCCCATGGCGTATATGATCTGGTTGGCAATATGCATGAAATTGTGGAAGACATTCACATACTTCCTGACTGGAACAAGCGCCGCCTTGTTGAGGATCCGGGTACTATCCCTCCATCGAGGAAAAGAGCAACCTACATGGGCGCTCATTTCGCGCGCGATGCCAGAGAGAGCTGCGGACAGCTGACAGAAGCACACTGGCTTGGCTATACAGATTATAGCATCGGTTTTCGCTGCTGCTGGCCGCCTGAGGAAGAACAAGGAGAAAAAGCATCTCTTTATTATTTCCGTCCCCTGCCTCGTTCAGCATCGAGCAATAATTTCTTCTCAGTTTTTGCTACGACATGCCGTATCTCATCAACAGCGTCAGGGTTTGCGCTTATTGAATCCACTCCCTGATGCACTAAAAATTCTGCCATTTCCGGCCTGCTTCCAGCCTGGCCACAGATAGAAGTTTTGACCTTGAATTGACGGCAAACGCGGACTACTTTTGCAATCTCGCCTAGTACGGCCGGATGCATCTCATCAAACAGCGTCGCTATTTGTTCATTATTGCGATCGATGCCCAGCGTTAACTGCGTCAAATCATTAGTTCCAAAAGAAACAAAACTTATTCCTTCCTTACATAACTCTTCGATAATCCAGCAGGCTGCTGGAGTTTCGATCATGACGCCAAAATCAATTTCTTTGCATGGCTCTAAGCCGACTGCACGCATAATCGCTTTAGCTTTTTGCACTTCATTTGTTCTAATCACAAATGGCAGCATCACGCCTACATTATCAAAACCTTCATCATGAAGCTCTTTGATAGCCTGGAATTCTGCCCGCAAGATTGCCGGTTCATCAAGCAGCCGTCTGATACCATGCCAACCGATCATCGGATCGGTCTCATGAAGCTCCTGCTCCCCGCCTTGTAAACTTCGGTACTCGTCTGAACGTACATCAGAACACCTCACCCATACAGGCTTATGCATAAAGGCTTTGGCTATTTTTCGTATCCCCTCTTTGAGCAAGCTGATATAATCTTCTTCCCTTTCCTGACGGATATACTCGGCTGGATGTATCCCGCCATCGGCGATCATAATTTCCAGCCGCACTAAACCTACCCCATCAGCTCCTGTCGCGGCTGCCCGGCCGGCTAGATCAGGAATATCCATGATCACTTTAATTTCCGTGGCGGTAACGATATCTTCCTGCACGGAAAGCTTTGCGGGCTGTTTCTCTTCCTCTCTTGATTCAACCTTCCCTTCATAGACCACTCCCCGCGTAGCATGGACAGTAACAATTTCCCCGTCCTTTAAAATATCAGTAGCATGTTCAGTCCCTACGATGCAGGGAACTCCCATCTCCCTGGAAACGATAGCTGCGTGGGAAGTCATCCCTCCTTCGTTGGTGATGATTGCAACTGCTCTCTGCATCGCTGGGACGTAATCTGGCATAGTCATCTTTGCCACAAGGACGTCCCCTTTCTTGACCTTGCCAAGATCCTCGTTTTTCAGAACAATGCGTACCGGTCCAGAAGCAGAACCACGTGATGCCGTCTCTCCTTTCAGAAGGATATTTCCTGCCTCTTCTTTAATGACTGGCCTCTCTCCCTTTCCTGCTTCAGCTTCTTTATGAAACGTCGTAACAGCTCTCGATTGCACGATGAAAATAGTTCCTTTCTCAATCGCCCACTCAATATCCTGGGGCCGGCCGTAATGCTCTTCTATTTTCCTGCCCAGCCGCGCCAATTCTATGATCTGAGTTTCAGGAATAGCCTGGCGCGTCTGCAGGTCTTCATCAATTTTTCGCTTGACATTGTTCCCTTGCTCATCCCTAAACATGCCCAGTTCTTGTTTCTTGACTTCAATTTTCTTTATTTTTCGAGTAGCTTTGTCAACGATATACAAGTCAGGATTCACTTCCCCGCCAACAATCATTTCCCCTAAACCGTAGATAGCTTCAATGACGATCTCGGTCTCATTATTGTTAGACGGATTTATGGTAAACATGATCCCGGACTGGTCAGAATTGACCATTTTCTGAACAATGGCAGAAATAAGGACTTTACTGTGGTCAAATTTATTTTTTTCCCGATAATAAATTGCCCTCGCCGTAAACAGCGAAGCCCAGCAGGCCAGAACAGCACTGACTACGTTCTCTTTTCCCCTGACATTCAGGTATGTCGCCTGCTGTCCTGCAAATGAGGCTGAAGGCAGATCTTCTGCTGTTGCTGAGCTTCGGACTGCTACAAAGACCTCTTCTGCCTTGACTAGATCATGCGCCGCCTTTCCTGCGCCAAGCAATTCATAGCTTTCTTTTATTTCTTCAGCTATATCTTCTGGAATCGGCGTGGAGATAATCAACTCCTGAACCTTGTTGGCAATGGCTTGCAATCTATCAGTATCTTCAACATTCAAGCCCTTCAACAGCTGTTGGATCTTATCTTTAATGCCAGTTCGCTCAGTATATTCCTTGTATGTTTGCGCTGTGACGGCAAAACCGGGAGGAACTGGCAAGCCGAGGTTATACATAATTCCCAGGTTTGTTCCCTTGCCTCCAGCTACTGGAAGGGAATCTTTATTCAAGTCTTTAAACCAGGCAATATAGGACATAAGCGCACCTTTTTTCTTTAGCAACCTTCTCAACTTTTTAAAATTTCTTGAATCTGTTTCTTGAGCTTGGGCAAGTCTTTTTTTATTATATCCCAAACTTCATTTAAGTCTACACCAAAATAATGATGAATTAATTTGTCCCTGGTTCTGGCAATATCGCTCCACGGGACATCTTTGTGCTTTCCCATAAACTCTGGTGACAAATTTTTGACCGCTTCACCAATGATTTCTAATTCTCTCACTATAGCATTTTGCCGCATTCTACTTTTTATAAACTTCTCTTTGGTAAGCGTCTTGGAAAAAGACTCAATAAAGTTAATGCTTTCAAAAACATGCTGTAAGAAGATCTCGGGATCTTTTTTCATATAATCCTTACCTCTTCGCTAAGAATCCTATTCTTCAGGAGATGATTCACTCCGTTGTATGTCAATAAATCCACTTTTTTATGTAATTTTTCTTCGAGTTCTCGCTCTAAGCGGACATGATCAAAGAGGCTAAATTTCTTTCTCCTGACTTTGATAAGCATATCTATATCGCTCTTCTTCTTCGCCTCTCCTCTCGCATAGGAACCAAAGATTCCTGCTTTCACTACTCCTCTCTTTTTTAAGATGGGCACGGCTACTTTAGCAATTTTTTGGAGTTCTTTATCTTTGATTTTCATAGGATAAGCAAAGTAATGATATTATTTAAAGGTATTCTTGGTTTAAGAGAAAGAAGCTTTTAAGATTTGTGGTTGGAATTGATAGTAAAATATTTAATATTCTGAAGTATTTTAAGGGATATGAAGCTGCTTTTCATCTGTAATCAAAACAAGAACCGCAGTAAGACTGCAGAACATCTCTTTAGCAGTAAATTTGACACTAAATCTGCAGGATTGTATAATCAGAAACCCGTCACTGCCAAAAAACTATCCTGGGCGGATACTATCATTGTCATGGAAGAACAGCAGCGCAGCGAATTGGCTAAACGCTTTCCTAAACAATATGCGCAGAAACGTATTCTTTCCTTTGACATTCCTGATGTCTATGGTTATAATAATCCTAAACTGGTAAGTGCTTTGAAGTCAAAGGTTAAAGAATATTCTGATCTCTTAGCGTAACCACTCTTCAAATTGGTCTTTAGCTTTTTCCTTGGAAGAAAATACTTTTGTTTCTGCAACTGAAAGCTCGGTTATTCTTTAGTTATGGTATACAAACCAAAACCTTATATATTTACCAAGAGATTAAACCATAATGCAGAACAAACTGTACAAGATAACAGGTGTTTTTCTATTATTATTAAGTTCTGTATCAATCATGTTTGAATTGTTGGCTTATTTATTACCACAAGAAGTTGTTGGAAGTTTACTGTTTGGAAATATTGTATTTGCAGGCTTGATTCTGCCATCTTTAACTCTACCTTTAGTTTTATTATCAGGAATATATTTTTTAATAATAGGATTTAAGAACAAAACCGCAAATAAAGTAATTTTTGCTTCAGCCATAATTCAGCTTATAAGCTTGCCTTCATTAGTCTTAGCATTTTTGCTCGGATTGTTGCCATGTTTGTCTGGACCCCCAGATGGATTCTGTATGCTTTTTGGTACGCCATTTATGTTTCTGGATTTTTTTCTATGGATAGTGGGATCGATTGTATTGGTTATTGGGATTATAATTCAAAAAAGGAATCAATAAAAATTCATAATTATATCATGATTACAGTCTCTTTTGCCAATATTCAATTTTAACTCAACTTCCATTCCCTCACAACCTTATGCACCGCTCCCTCCCGTCTCAATTCGCTCTCAAACAGAACCAGCCTATCAACCGTCATCTTACCAAACTCCTTATTCTCGAATTTCTTCACAAATTCCTGTAATTCTTTCTTATTCCTTCCGGTCTTCACTCTGGCAATAGTCAGATGCGCAACTTCTTCCTCATGGTCGTTCTTCCTAACTGAATCCAACTCTTTTCCAACTGCTTTCATCAGCGAAACTAATTCAGAACCTTCCGCACCTACCCACACCACATCGATCCGTTCCAAAGAAGGAAAAACGCCTACCCCTTTAACAGAGATCCCAAAACTCGTTGTCTTTCCAGCCACGACAGCTAACTTCCTCTCGATCTCAACAATCTTCTTCTCCTCAACATCACCCAAAAACTTCAACGTAAAATGAAGATGGGAAAGAGAAACCAGCTTCAGATCAGCACCAGTCTTAGATAGCTCATCGACTACTGGTTTTATCTTATTTTTAAGTTCTTCAGAAACAAGTACAGCAACAAACAACCGTTTCATCTTTACTTTTTTTCTAAATCTTCGCCAAAATCCTCGGTTTCTTCATAATCCTTGGACGGCGCTTCTTCCATTTCATGGAGATCCTTGGCAGAAATTGTTGCAAATTTGCTTTCCCTGACCGGCTTCTCTAGCTTCTCTACAACGGCAGCAAAACCAACCTTAGCAAGAACTTTGGTAATCTTGATTTTAACATACTCGCCTTTCTTTACGTTGGGTACAAACAACACAAACCCTTTAACCTTTGCAATCCCGTCGCCTTTTTCGCCGACGGCATTGATGGCCACCTCATACTCCTCACCTACTTTAACTGGTGCTTCCTGATCCATTAGATTATACCTCCTATTAATTTAAGCTTTAACATGATAAGAATTGGCCTGATTGTTTGCTTGCTTTTTCAAAATGTTGCGTACCGTTCATAACTTAATCTCTTGGGAACAAACCTGCTTTATAAATGTTTTGTTGATAATTTTTGTAGGTAATGTATTTGTTGCACTAATTTTATAAGAAAGCATTTTCGCGAGAAGGGATATGGCTAAAATAGGCATCGTAGGAGGCGGTTTTTCCGGCCTGACTGCGGCAAATTATCTCGCAAAAGAAGGGCATGAAGTAACTGTTTTTGAGAAACATTATGTTGTCGGCGGCGGTGCCATGAGCTGGCAAAAGCCCGTTCCCGAACGAGATGTGTGGTATTGGGGGGAATCGATCCATGTCCTATCCCATCTTGATAGCGGAAAAGAGTTGCGAAAGACGCTGGAAGGAGCTGGGCTGGATTTTGATACAGTAGTAGGAGAACTAACGTCCCCAGCAAATTTCACTCGGGCAGTAACCCTTGAAGGCGAGGCAGTAATGCCTAACTCTGATACGGAATTTGAATCGATGCTGCGGGGGAAATTTCCGGAGGAATCTAGAGGGATAGAAAGATTTTTTCAGGACCTCCGCGCCTTAAATCAGGAACGGCATGCAGACACCCATCCTGGATGGAGAAAGGCTCTGCTTGACAGCGTAGCAAAGGTGCCAAGTTATCTGTCATTCTTGAATATCCCAGCTCAAGGAATCTGCAGACCGCGCCTGGCAAGGAATTATCTTTTTAGGCCCACTTGGAAAAAAGCATTAGAGAGCTATTTCACAGACCCTCATCTAACATCCCATTTCCACCATCTCAATGGCTATTTTGGATTACGCTCGGAAGAGTGCGCCAGTAATCTGGCTATGGTCGCCTATGCCTTCTATTTAATTGACGGCGGGGCGCAGATGCCAAAACATGGGAGCTTCCAGAAAATTCTTAACGGCCTAGTCGATGCGCTTCACCAAAAAGGAGGAAAGGTCTATACCAACGCATGTATTGAAGATCTTGTGATAACCAAGGATAAAGTAGAGACTCTCGCCGTGAAGTCGCTGAGAAATGGCGGTCAGCGCACACAGGGGCGTACGCACAGGCTAGCTCCCAGGGATGAGCCGTACTGCTTTGGCTTTGATGAAATCGTCTGGACTGCCGACCCCAATATCCTCGTTGCTATCGCCGAAGAAAAGCTGCCAAGAAGCTATACTGAAAAAATCAGAACCTTGCGGGTATCTACCGGATTAACAGGATTCCATGCTCTTGTGGATTCTCGTCTGGAACAGCACGCCGATGTATTTGATGTTGCCTCGCTAGTTGTTGCGCCAACCTTCGCTGATCTGGACTTTCCTGAACGAGAGCTGTATCTTACAGCGCCGAGCTTACACCGTCAAGGGCTGGTTGTGGATAGAGATGGTATGCCTGTTAAGGGATTTCACGTGCTTAATTTTTATGTGATGGATAACCAAAATGAACAATGGATTAAAGAGAGAAAGAAAAGCGGGGGAAACAAGCCTCCTTACAGAACACATAAAGAGGCATTTGTCGACGAAAGACTGAAAATAATCGATGAAGTTCTCGGTACGAGCATACGTGACTACATTATCCAACGTAACATATTAACCCCTGCAACGTCTGCCAGGTACATGAACACTCCAGGCGGTGGCGTCTATGGAGCTGCCTGTACTCCAGGCCAATTTGTTCCGCACAATCTTTCTAAGACAACTCCCTTGGAGAATCTAACGCTTGCTTCCCATTGGACTTTTGGCGCAGGAGGGGTTCCAGCTGCACTAAATGAAGGAAAGGCAGCAGCAAAGATTGTCTGCGATAAGATAGGGTAGACAGCATACTACCTTCCATCTCATCCTTAACCAAGCCTCGATACCTAGCTTGATCATTTTCTCTACTTTCTAATTATTACAAACTTATTTAAAATTAAAAATATGTCTAGTCAGCCTAAAGGGTGTAGCATCAGTTAAAAAAAGGATGGAAATATCTCCAGAGATAGGTGAAGAAAAGGGTGAAGCTCAGGAACCTCTCCTGCTAGAAGACGATTTCCCTGATGAAGATGCTGCGACGAGTTCTCCCGTATTGGACGAGCTGCTTGACAACATTGATGTAAAACATGAAAAAACGACTCTCTATCAAGCACACGCCGAAACCGACGATGATGATGAGGAAACGTCCACCCCTTATGCTGCTAATGGCTTCTACTCTGGCAAAGCAGGCTCATTTTCTGAAGACGATGACTCCCTGGATGAAAGTGTTTCCGACACCTTAGACAGCGAGCAAAACGAGCCCAGCATTGAACGGTTTGTTCTTAACTTAATGATGTCTGGAGCAATGTACGAATATGAAGAGGCTCCCGATTATGTCTTTGAATTCTTGGAAGAAGCGCTTCAACGGCTTTTGAGGTCAGAAATACAGGCCTATCTCAAGTTCCGGGCAGGCTATGTAGCTGCATAAAGGAAGAAAGAAAACAAAATTAATTAAAAAAAAGTAAAACTTTAATTTGCGTCGCGCAACCCGCCTTCTAACACTTCGAAGCAGCATTCTCCATCCGGCAAATTCGGAGCATCGATTAATTTCGCAACCCTGGTGCCTTTCTTACCCTTACGCAAGTAAATCCTAAAGGTAGAGGCGTGGGCTACGATGTGTCCGCCGATAGAGGTAGTTGGATCTCCAAAAAATTGATCCGGCTTGGCCATGACTTGGTTAGTCACATAGACGCAGACGTTGTACGCGCTGGCAACCCTCGCTAAAGCGTGCATGTGCCTGTTCAGCTTTTGCTGTCGCTCTGCCAGTGTTCCTCGGCCAATAAATTCGGCTCGGAAATGCGCAGTCAAAGAGTCAACTACTAACAAGCGCACATTCTTGCCTTGCTTAGAAATCAAATCTTCGATTTTTTCTGTCAACAGCATCTGGTGATCTGAGTTGTAGGCTCTGGCCACCATAATTCTGGACAGCACATCTTCTGCATCCATGCCCGCTGCTTCTGCAAACTGCTTTATTCTTTCCGGACGGAAGGTATTTTCAGTGTCAATATACACTGTCATTGCAGTGGAATCTTCCTTCAGCGCATTGACGGTCAGCAAATGCCCTATTTGCGTTTTTCCTGATCCAAATTCTCCGAAACATTCAGTGATTGCACCGCTTTCGAACCCGCCGCCCATCAAAGTATCAAAACTTGCTGAACCAGTAGATAGCTTTGTAACTAGCTCACGGCGCCGCAAAATGTCCATGCCTGTTTCAAAGCCCATCTTCATGCTGTCACGGGCTGCATTGATCATTTTTCGCGCTACTGCATCAGATACCCCAGTAACTTCTATCAGTTCACCGACGCTGGAAACCGCAAGTGACATCAGATCATGATATCCAGCGCTTTCTAATTTCTCCGCGGTTGCCGCACCTACACCCGGCAAATCTGTTAACGATAATTTTTCCATTTTTAGCCCCTTACTTGGTTCATTATACTTCGGCACTTTAGATTTTAATTCGCCTTCATCCAATTCATCTACAATTACTTTAATTTTTGCTTCTGTCATTTTAATTTGCACCTCCTTTAAATAAACCTTGCTCTTGCAGCACTATATGCTCATATGCCTTCTGCAATACTACTTGCGCTTTTGGCAGATCAGTAATGCGGAAAGAATTGGTTGACTGCCATTTCCCGGCCTTATCCGTGTAACTGCGCTCGATGGAGATAGTCTTGTATTCTGATTCTTCTCCATTTGCTTTTTGGCCCTTATTGTGCCATACCGTCGCAGAAACTGCCCCAGCTCTAATTTTTTTCTCAGGGTAATTACCCTGTCCGTTTTGTGTTACTTGTTTTGTTTCCATTTTATAAATACCTCCTTGGTATTCCCGTTTTATTTCAACCACTTATCAACTGAGAAGTTTCTATCCCGGTTTCATTTAAGTAGTGGAGTGTGATATTTGTTTTCCCTAATTTGTAATTCATGCAATCTGGAACTGAAAATTTCCTAAATAAATCTAGTAATTTTTCTGAATCTCTAACTTTAAAGTAAAGATAATACCAACCCTTGTTAGGATACCTTTTATTATCCGTATTTTTATAGATACTAGGTTCAACATTATATTTTTCTTTAAACCATTCTTTGATGATTAACTGTTCTCCAAAGGTAAAACCATTTGTATGTAGACGAATGTTTCTGTCTCTTTTATGATAAGAACCGTCATCAAGATACCAGATTAATAATCCAAAATCATCCAACAAATTCAAAATATCTCTGTTGATACTCTTATACCCCTTTGAATAAAAAAGAGTATAATATTCATTTAATGCTTTGAAATTTCTACTTTGATAAAGATAAGCACCAAGTGATGTTCTTCCTACATTAAACATTAATCTTTGTAATAAGTTTATTTTCCAAAACATATACTCTTTTTGTCTTTCACAATGGCCACCTTCCAATCGAGCATAAATTGAAGTTGCCGATATTCTACAGCTTAAGTCCCCTAGCAACCCGCCCACAATTACTTGTCTTTCTATAGGCGTTAGTTCTAATTCGCGTCTAATTGATGTAATCTCTTTGTTTACCCCTAGCCTACTTGCTTTAATGCGTAAAGCATTTGGTGACTTACCAATGGTTCCAGCAAGTTCCTTATCCGGTAAAGTTGGGAAATTCTGTTCCAAACATACAATGTGTTCTTTTGACCAAACCATACAATCATAGCACTTCAACTCCTTTATAATTTCCATCCGGACTTGACCAGTGACCAGTGGGTAGGTAATTTTCAGGCTGTAAGACTTCTAGAAGTAAAATTTCTGAGAATCAGGGGTTGACCAGTGGCAGGAGACATGAATCATGATTATTAGAATTACTTGCTGTAAAGGTAATTATGGTCGTTCTCCTAGTGCAAGGCGCTTATTGATGTCCCCTACGATAGGAATTAGGTTCCATATTTCGCTAGTGACATAGTGAGCACCGGCACCATAGAGATTTGCCCGCGCTGTAAGCAATTTTTTCGCGCGTTCACTCGCTGGAAAAGCCATAAACTGTTCTACTGGCATACCAATTTCATTTCCAGTCATGTCAAAAGCAGCCGTCCACATCCCTGCATGCCGACCTTCTTTAACATCACCTGGAGTGTCCCCAGCTTTAAGAACTAAGGCATTAGACTCAACATCCATTAACAAGGCATTAAGATTACACATCCCCGGTTTGTCTCTGGACATATCTTTTCCCAAGCCTCTGATGGTATTGACCTCATACCTTCCATCCCGCCGTACCCAATAAGCGCCAGTAGCGCAGGCTGCAGTATCCAAAACCAAGCCTTGCTCTTCCATAAGCTGTAACAAAAGCTCGGTCTGCTCTTGAGTATATCCTGTTGTTGAACCAATCTTAAGCCCTTGTTCCCGTAAAACAGTTACTGTCTCCAAAGCGCCGGGTATTAAATCTTTATACTTAGGGAGAATTGCTAATTGCATTGGTTGATATTTCTGAAACATCCTGTCGACATCACTTTCAGTTGGGTATTGCCCATGGATTTCACGCCATCTTTCTCGGACAGACTCCATCTGAGAAATTTTGTAAATATGTTTACGCTTATGCACGCCCATGGGAGCCCGCGCTTCTGCTTCTGTGATTGGTACACCTTCATCTGCGTACACCTCTCGGAATGCTTCCATTGGAGCTATACAGCCCCAATCCAAAAGTGAGCCAGCTTGGTCTATAATTACTCCTTGTAATGATCGCGGTTTTAATTCCATAAAGCCATAAGAAAACCCATTCCTTATAAATTCTTATATGCTGAAAAATTTATCTAGCAAAAACATAGATAGAATACAGAGAACACTAAGAAACATTCTCCAACCGGGCAATCTCTTCTTCCGGACTGGCTTTCATCACTATCCTGACATTAAACTCCAGGCGGTCAAACATCTCATTTCGTTTGACATTCCCCAGCAGCTTGAACTGCTCGCCAAGAAGCTCCGTTTTAACATCTTCAAACATTGCCGGGTTCTGCTTGTAGAGGAGTATGTTTTCCTCCGTCTTATTCAGCAGATGCAGAATCTGGTTCTTCCAGAAGACACTCCGGATATTGCCAGTGCCATCATCAACGATAAGATTCATCACATAATTAAGCTGGGGCTGGATAGAACCGTGTTCAGTACAAACCGCCTTCCCATCAGACTCCATCACCCGCTTATTGCAGCTTGGACACACCGCAAAAAAACGTGGATCGAATACCTGCACAATCGTGCCCATGATTTCTGCGGCACTGCCATCATCGCGTAGATCGACTATTTTCTTTCGATCATAAGAAGCTCCTTCCCTCACCGAGAGCACCGTTTCTCCTTCCGGATTAATGACCAGCTCTCCTTTGTTTCCAAGATGAAGCTCACGATCGGTATTGTTTTCTTTTACATACCCTTCTTTCACCAGAAGAACATCCCCTTCTTTGACATTTCTGAGCAGCTCCACTTGGTCGTTCCAGAAAACAGCGCGTATTGTTCCCGTCTCATCGCCTAACACCAGAGAACAGACCTTTCCTGTAGAATCTCCTTTTGCGAACTCTCGGACGTCAAATTTGCGGACCACTTTTCCTGCTGTCGTTACATTACGCATGCCTGCATAGATTTCCTTGATTTTCAGTTTTGTCTTTTCAGGACTTATCAGAACTACTCCTAATTCATTGGCGATGATATGCGCTGCCCCTTCCTCGCTGATTAACCCGGAGAGCTCATTAATTTTAGCCCGTATTTTCTCCTCTAATTCTGCAACGCTTAGTCTGCCAGAGGCAATAATTTTCTGCTTGATTTCAGCTAAAGGAACCTTATACATACTCTACACCACCATAGAAAAAAGATTTGAAAAATGTTTATAATGATTTATATTATGGAGGATATATTCAGCTGCTGGAGAAATCCAAAGCAATAGCATACGTGACTAATTTCTGCCCCTCCGACGTAGGAAGATAGGCTAACTGAGGGCTGGCAATACAGAACGGAACAATGGAGGAATCGGAAAATTCTTCTTGTTCGCAACTACCATACTTCCAGTAATCAAGTTTTGCCATGTCCAAGCATTGCTTCAGCTCCTCCTTCCCGACACACGATGCAAGTAACCGCAAGCCTTCTTCCTGCAATCGTTGATACTCATCAAATGAATATCCCAGATATACTGTGAAGCTGGTATCAAAAATATAGGTTGCTTTCTCCCTGCTGATCACCCCTTTCCCACCCTTACCAGTCAGAAAAGGACCGCTAAAGGTTATGTCGGAATAAGTATTGCCAGGAATTGACGTGGTTAATTTTTCTGATACCATCTCTGGAACAAGGGTAGCAATACCCTTAAAACACCACTTTCCTTCCTTAAACCAGACCTGTGCTTCTTCAGCCTTGCCACAGCTCGACTCCGTTCCAGGCGCATAACCTCCATTTTCTACTAATTGCCAAGCTACCTCAACACCAGCCTGTTTGATCAGGATCTCATTCTTGAGAAGCTGCTTTTCCGCTTCTTGGTAATTCTTGGTAAGAAAATCAAGCTGCCATTTTCCTTTGATATCAGTTTCAACATCAAGAGTGCCGCTTAACAAGATAAATGAACCAATACCGACTAACAATCCCAGAAGTACAAGATGAATGACTAATCCTTTCTTATTCATGGTTATTATTCCTTGTATCATTTGTATATCTCATTTTTATGTGAACCATGCCCCTATACCGGCGCCAAACAAAGCCCATCGTGCCACCTGCACGCATATATGCCCGCTTTTGACGATCCCACTCTCACTGGATTGGTGTTGCAATCCTCTTCATTTCTGTAATCAAAACAACTGGTGATAGTCCTGCCGGCAAAGACCTTGCTCCGTTTGATCAGATCCTCAACCTGTGAAGGATCTATTTGCTCCCCGCCTGCTGTGAGCACTTTGATATTGGCAATTGCTGAGTCAACACGCTTAAAATCGCCAAGCTCAACCAAACTTTTGTGGTTGCTGTCATTTATTCCTGACGTTAATGCAAGGCTGGCAACAACTAGGATGATGATCGCTCCAGCTATTAAGTAGGACAGATCAAGTACATCTCCAAGGATTCCTTGTTTTCCGATCATGTTATCTAACCTTTAAATCCTGCACATACACGATTAACTGGTCCTTCAGCAAGCGGCCATCCTTACTCACTAACACTTCCTTATTAAAACTGAAGATGTCCCTGTTGGCATAACTGCTGGTCTTGATTTCAGTATTGTGTTCTTGCAGCAGCAGGCGAAAATTATAGCGAGTATGTCCTGTTTGTAGGTCCAGAGGATAGCATTTTTCCAGTTGCTGGTCTGTGAATTTCTGCAGGTCTATCACTCCCGACATGGTTGTTCCACTTTGAGGATCATGCCGCGCAAAACAGTCTTCAACATTGGTAAAACGCAAGGCGATGAGCTCTGCCTGAAGCTGCGACGGCACTTGCACCAGTTTGCCTTTGTAATTCACAATTGTTAGCACAAAGGCGAACATCACGCCAGTAATTACAATTCCGACGATCGTCCAGAATACCACTTTCTGCGCTGTATCAAATACCTGTGCTTTGCGGTCCATCTTATTCTTGAGTTACAAAAACTCCTCCATTTTCGTCAGCAATTTGTTGCAGGAATTGCTGTCCTTGCTGGCGTTCTTTCTCAAAGGTCTCCCTTTCTGTATCTGAGATATCGTCTGGTATTTTTGTAAATATGGCAATAACATTGATCTTGGCCTTATCCGCAGCATTGGCACTTTTTATCTGCGCAAGAGCTAGCGGAACTATATTAGGTCTCCCATCTGAAAGCAGGTACAGAGCCTCTATCTCCCCTAACGACAAGGCTTTCTGAACCGCCTCTCCGGTGTTGGTGGTAGTTCCCGGCTCAAATGTATCTATGAATGCGAATGCTTCTTCCCGCGTCTGATCATTAAGCTCAACCAGGCCTGGCTTAAAGGTTTTGATGTCAGAATCGAAGAAAACCAGGTTAAATCTCTTCCCAGTCTCCATCCCCTGCAAAGCTGTTTTAAGCTGCCATTTCGCAACATCGATCTTGCGCTGTCCTGGCGGTTCAAGACCTTGCGGAAAGACCCAGCCTGATTCTCGTTCCATCGACCCAGAGCGATCGATGACAAAGACGACGGGATCTCCTTCAATAGCCAAACCATAAAATGTTGGTCCTGCTGGAATCTCCTTTGATTCTTCTTCCGCCTTCTCTTTTCGTTCTGGCTCACATTTGCGGAGAATGATCGCTTTTCCTTTCTTTTCAAGGCAAAGAAGATTCTCCTGCTGCAACGTTCCAAAAGCATCATAGCCTTCTGGCAAAATGAATGATCTGCTAACCCGTTCTGCTTCAGTGTCATCTTTCTCAAAAACAAGAACGGATTTTTTGCTGAGAATGATGCTAAACTGCGAGACATTTTCTGGATACTGGACCATTGCATCTCCGGGAACGCCAGCTAAGGTATCAGCCATCATGGCAATGTCTTGGGCGAGATTCACTTTCTGTGTCAGCAGCGAACTGCCATAGCTATGAGCAACCCTGGCTGTCGTGAACACCACCAGGGCTACAACTAAAAGTTCAAAGATCACAATTAATACCTGCGAATCAGCCTTTTTGTTCATATCTTGCTCATCTTTTGCTCATTTTATGGCTTCGTAGGCTTTTTGATCATCCCACCAATTGAAGATGACACTGATATCTCCATCCTTTCCACGGCAATAAGGTGTATTGGCAACACATTTGATGATCCGTACAGTTTGTCGTCGTGGGCCATCTTCGCTCCTGTAGGCAATAATTTCGCTGTCAGGTGAAAACTCGACTCTAGGCAAGGATTTGCAGATTAGTTTCTGGCACTCACGAAGCTCGCTATCTTCATTATCCCCAAATTCAGTACATAAACACAGACAGGTTTGTTTCTCGCATTCAGCAGGCGAAGGAAGGGAATAGGTTACATCATTAAGCCACATTGTGTTCCGTCGTGTTCTGTCATTAATGAAATAAACGTAGGTCTCTGCATCCTGGATGAACACAAACGGCCGCACCTGTGGAAGCGGACTTTTGGCAACCTCCTGGATTTCTGCTGCCAAGTCTGCAAAATTAGTACTGGCCTGGCTCGTCAATCGAAACCATTTTGCTCCCACGCAGCTGGCAAAGCCGAAGACAAGCAAAGCGAGAAGTAAACCAGTTAAAAAGCGCAGCATTATTCCTTTTTTTGTTACCATTCGTCACCAGTTTTCATGCGCATAAGCCCGTTACGCAACCATATACTCTAGAGCATAACATTTTAACGGAGTTCTTCCCAACCCCGATCTTTGCACTTGAATCGTTTGCCGCCGACTGGAAGGACTTTGCCCTCTCTTTCGACGTCACTGTCACAGAGGTACCAGCTTTTGTCCTCGGCACAAAGAAGGGACCCTTCTGCTTTGGACTGCCATTTGTAGGCGAGGAAGAGAACCTCTGCTTCCTTGTCTCCAGTAACAGCAGTTGCTAAATCAATATTTCTGTGTGACAGATGTGGAAGGACAAACCCAACTTTTGCTCCCGCCCAGCCGCAATCGTTTTCATCGGGAGCATCATCTTCAGAAGCATGCACTAAACAACCACTTGGAGGAAGGGAGGTTCTTGACTCACCTGCATCATCACAATCATCATCCTGCGTGTCGCAATTAGGAGATGTTTCTGGATCGCCGCCATTGCCACCCCCAAAGAACCCTTCACACGTTGCATGTATCTGTGTTTGGAACGGTAGTTTTTCATCGTCATCTGCAAATATTTCTATTGACTTCTTGGTTACCCAGTTGATCTTTTCAGATTTCTTGTTCTGCAGCCAAATTGGGAACCAAACGTCATTATTGGTTTCATCTGTTTCTCCAAGAGCCTCAGTGCTGTCAACTATTACTCTCAGAGAGCATTTAGTGCTTCCAGCACCATCGCAGTGATCTCCTTTCCCTACCTCAATATGGATAGATTCGACAAGATCGAGGGGTGAAACTGTTTCACCAGATCTAAGAGGTCCAACTTCGAAAGTGCTTTTTGTTTCGCAGCTGTCTACTTCCCGGTTTTCATTACATACTTGAATGCTTACACTAAAAGGTTTAGGTATATTTTCCTCTCCCACATTTTCAACATAAAAGTCCACCTCAAGCTCCTGTGAATTGTAGGTGTTCTCCAAATCAAACGTTCCGTCTGTTGATTCCTCAGCTGTCTCCCAATCAAATATTTTCAATTCTGAAACAGTCAAATCCCAGTTGCCTGCTAGACCCTTCTTTTCAGTAACTCCGATAGCCGTTTCAGAAACCAGATCGCATCGGGTTTTGAAACTTTCATCACTTTTTTTGATGCATTGCTCTTTATTATCCCCGTCACAGTTGGAATAAAAGGCTGTGCCGCTTTTCTCAAAACAGGTGCTAGAACTCAGTCCGCCGCAGGAACTTTCCGTAGTCGCAAACCATTTGCAGGTCAATTTATCCTTATTTGCTTCTTGCTGTGAAATGCCTATCGGACATCCCCGCAATGTTCCTTCCAATCCCCCGGTAGAAAGGCAGGGGCAAAGGTCAATGGAATTAATTGGGCCATCCCCATCGCAGTTACCGGCATCAAACAGCTCTGAACCAGTCTGGCCGGCTTTGGCAATTCGTGGAATAAAATTAATTGCAATAGCAACCACAACTAGGAGAACTAAAATAATGCCGCCTAATTGCTGGAATGACCATGCACCTTTTTTATTTCTCACCATAAGCATCAAACCTCTTTTACAGTATTTAAATTATTCTCCCGCTACATCCGGCTCATAATAGCAGGGCTGCTCTTTATCAAACCTGTTCAACTTCAGCAGCCATAAGCCATTTTGATTATAGGGAATCTCAAACCCCGCTAGGCGTGAGAGTGAAGTCCCCTTCCAGAAACTTTCTTCGATGTTGCTGGCAAACACTAATGCATACACTTCCTCGGACGTGAATACAGTTTCGTATAACTGGATGTATCCGTTTTCCTGAATATATGATAACACGTCTGAGTTTTTATATTTTGACTTCATTTCTCCAAGACGGCCTAATATTTCCCCCTTTGTCAATGTCGGCCCCTTCTGATAGACAATAGTATTGCAGACAAAACATTTCGTTTTTTCATCGCCATTACCTATCAAATTACCTATCGTGCCATGTATCCCAAATATTTCGTTAAGCCTTCCTTCCAACCATATCCACCAGCATCTTTCCATGGACCGTGCGAAAAAATCCAATGCTTCTTCTTTCTTTACTGCTGAGAATTTCTTGTCAATGGTCTTACATAATGCAGGAGACGAGATTGTTTTTACATCAAAAAGATCTACCTTCGTTTTCGCCTTCAAAATCAAACTGTCCCTGCAGATTATTTCTGATTCCAGCGACCCGGACTTGGAAATAATTCTCTCGACACTGAAGGCAATCAAAAAGAAGGAGATGAGGATGATTGTCCACAGTACTAATTGCGTCAGAGCAATACCTTTTTTATCAGTCTTTTCTAACATTGTGTCAACTCCCCTTTCGATAATTGTAGCGAGATGCTTCCAGTTGCCGTCCCGCCGACATAATCTGTCCTAATACCATGCTGGTCAGCTATCCAAACGCGATCGGAGCGAGTGGTAGGGATAAAACAGATATGCTTATTATCAGGGGAGAAAAAAATTCCCCCATCCTGCAAGTTGTTACAGAGATAATTCGGCCCTTGATCATACTGCAGTGTTTCTTCTGTAGGTTCAAGAGTCATGACCCTGTTACCTTTATCACAAGTTATGCCAACTAGTTTCGTTTGGTAAAATATCTTAATATAATTCACCGGCTGGAAATAGCTTCCAGCAGTTTCTTCCTTCTGAATATATTTTGTAAAAAAGTTCTCTGCCACTTCATCACTGCCAGCAATCACGCAAGGGATCATATTTTCAAACTCCGCTCCTAATTCCGGAATAAGTTTCCTGCCGTCAACGCCGCCGTAGACCAGCATTGTGGTCTTGCCATTCTCGTACCTGAACTCGATACTGGTCTGCCGGTCGCCTAGATCCGGCAATTTGCCGTATTCGGTAAAACAATCGGCTTTACTGCTTAACAATGTAGCATTAATTGCATTCTTTAAACTTCGGATCGCAATAAGGTGCTCTTGAGGCAGCTGCGTCTGTGTTGCCGGAAGCTCTTCCGCTTCCAGATTCTTTGTAAAATCAGGGAAATAGTCCTTAAGAGTTTCCACATTCCTGCCTAATTTCAGCAGCCCTCCCTCTTCCTGTATCAAGAAAACATAGAACAGCACAGCGACCGTTATTGCAGCAATGACATAAAGTCCCAATTTTTCTGCAGTTAAATCGCCTGATTTTCTTCCTTTCATGAATTTATCCCCTTTCATCGCACTGCCTCAGGAAAAAAGAAGAGAGCTGAGATAATCAACGATAGAATTCCATTTCCAGACAATGTAGATGATTACTAAAGCCGCGGCCAAGACAAAGAGAGCTTTCAATAAAAAAGTCCCAGGTTCCAGTCCTTTTTTCGCCCATTTCATGGTGCTGCTTTACCTATCTTCCCTAATTTTGTTGCAAGTAAAAAGAGAAATAACACTCCTAGCAGGACCAACAATCCAATTGCTACAAGTTTTTCCATGGCAATTCCCTTTTTACTTTCCATAGTATACCCTTAAGTCTCCATATCGTTTCCTATGATTACGCCAGAGCGCCTTTAAAACAGCAAAGCCTGCTCTCCCCGGTCTTTTCATCTGGGGAGCACTGGAACGTTTCGTCCGGATTTCCGCCCCCTTCCACACATTCATTAAGCGATTTGCATGTCCCACCTTTACTGATGCAGCTGAAAAGACCTTTTTGCCCTTTTTCCACCCCGCCGCTAAAGATGATGATGAGAATGATAACCATGACCATGACTGCTACTGCACCCATAATCACCCACCACATGTTCATTTCTGCTTTTTTTACTCTCTTTATCATCTCTGCCTGTATCTTTTTTTCTTACTACATTCAGGTGCAATAAAACTTGCCATCACCATAGGGCAGGCATTCAGATCCCCGACCGCAGACGGCAGCATTATCCTTACATGATTTAAGGACACCAATGCAGCAGGTCTTGCTGGCACCACAGTCAAATGTTGGCGTCTGGAGTGTGCTGCCCGGACAAGAATCCCCTTCCAAAACACACACACCGCCTTTACTTTCACAGGCCGACAATCCAGCTTCCAAGCTGCCGGTCTTTTCGCTAAAGATAGATAATAATACCAGCATCACGATCAGGGCGATGACTGCACCAATGATAATCCACCACATGCTTGCGCTTGCTTTGCCCATCCTTCACCTGGAAGTCAATACGGGTTTTGTCCCGATCAGACTAACCCCACACGCAGCCGCTGTTGTCTTCACAGGAAGTCTTGTCGCTGCTGAATTCCTTGCATCTGTCTATTTCGTCTCTAAATGCCGATTCAGTCCGATCCCGATCTTCCCCTGATAAGGCCCGTTCATACTCGGACATGAAAGCATTCTCAGAAGACTGGCCAGGACGGCATTTGCCATAGTAAATCTTCATTTTAATCAATTCTGTTTTGGTTTCTTCACCTACCTTCTGCCCGAACTGCGAGGACTGCTGGGTAAAAATAACAATCAGCACTACCAGGACAATTAAAGCCAGCGCAGCTACGATAATGACATTCAAAGAAAGACCTTGTCCCTTCTTGAAAATTTTTGGAATTACCATCTAAACACACCTCGTTTTTAACTATTTAGTATTATATTTCCTCTTTAAACAAAGAAAGAAAATTTATATATAAATGTTGTGTAGGTTTTGGCTCAGTAAAAAATCTTGAAAAAGTCGCCGCCATGGCCAAGAGGTAACCTGAGAACTGCTTTTCGTAAGATCAGTTGGTAGGTGCCGCTCCTAAAAATTGTACTTCAAAGCGGCACGAAGGTTACGGCCAAGGCGACTTTTTCTACAGAGCCGTAGGTTTTAGGTTCCAGAAAGCAAAGGCCTGACCGTACCTATCGAAAACATAATAAACCCAGTTACCCTTTCCAGCGTATGAAAACAAGGCATCGTTTTTTGGCCTACCTCGGCCTTGCCGGCATTATACTTCTCTTTTCCAGCCTGCCGTTCCTGTTCCCGCAGCTCAGGCAGCTTGGTTCTACAGAGTTCATACGGGAATTTGTCCTTAGTTTTGGCATCTTCTCCTTCATTGCCTATATCCTCCTGGTTATCCTTTCCGTCCCGTTTATCATCCCCAGCACCCCAGTCATCCTTTCTGGCGGGTATATTTTTGGCACCCCCCTCGCCATGGTGCTCTCGATGATTGGCATCATTCTGGGTTCTACCCTGGCTTTTTATCTCACGCGACTGGGAGGAAAACCCTTGCTGAAAAAGCTGGTGGATACTCACCACATTACGCATTTTAATATGGTACTACGAAAAAGAGGAAGCATTGCAGCGTTTATCTCCTATGCCCTTCCTATCTTCCCCAGTGATTCTGTCAGCCTCCTTCTAGGACTAACCGCCATCCACTACAGTCTTTTCCTCTTTTTAGTTATTGCCGGCCATATACCCCGGCTATTGATTATCATTTCGCTTGGCGCTGACCTTTATCAAGGGTTGACCTGGTTTACGTTCCTCTCTTTTGCCGTTGCCGCGCTGTTCATCCTTATCGCTGTATTCAGGGAAAAGATAAAAAAACTGTTCTTCAAAGAGCTCCACGCCTTTGAAAAAGAAGTAAGGCTGGCTGAACTTCTGCTGGAGAAAGAGTATGGTAAGATAGAAAAAGATCTCAACTCGACTAAAAACTGACTTTGACCAGGGAAGGACTATACTAGAGAGACTCAATCGCAAAGATAAAGCACATTCTCAACCAAGCCTGCGTCGGTATTGATAGGAAACAAGCCGGAAGCATCCCGCTCTTTGTATTTAGGACAACCTCCTCCGGCTATGACCGGCTCGATAAGATCCTGAGGAGTAGTCTCCTGAAAGACGATTAACTGGGAGTGGAATTCGTAATTCTTATTCCAGCTGCCTAAAGTCTGATTCAGTAAATAGGACATCATTTCATGTAAAAAATCGCAGCTATGCAGCCGTTCCCCGCTGACAGGGCCACGACATCTGTACTGCGAATAACCATCTGTGTCATGATATCTTGCACAATCATCAATAATATCTTTCCCGATCTGCGGACTCTCCAGCCCTTGGTATTGTGGAACACAATCGGCATTCGTTTCCACTGTCGCTTTCATTAAGGCGCTTAAAGTGCTGTACGACAGCCCTTTGCGAGTGAATATTTTTTTGTGCGGATCTGATTTCAGAGCGAATGTAGCTAGGAACAACATCCCTACCGTGATCAGAAGCACGATAACCACCAGCCCGACCATCTCTATCTGCGATCTTTTGGAGGTCATGAATACACCACCACCGCTAGATAGCCGAATTTGTGCAGCTCTTGCCCTTTCCCAGCAATTTCATCCCGTAAAGTTACCACGAAAAACGTTGGCTCTTCCCGTGTAGCATCTGGCTTTTGCTTATCATAAAGAATGAAAGTGCTGTTGCCGGGATAAACTTCCTGCACATAAATCCGCGCATAGGAAAATATCTCAAAGTAATAATCATCGAGGTACTGCTTGATAGTTTCATTTAACGACCGTAATTTCAGCATATCAACGCAGTTATCTTCTGATTCAGCTTCGCCTTTGCTGCAGATTAATTCCGGCAGAAATAATGTTTTCAAGGTGGTTTCGATTGCTCTGGTGCCTAACAGCTCTTCTTGTTTCTCCTGAAATGAAACCTGCTGATACTTGTAATAGAAGATGATGCCAAAAAAAATGAGGACAAAGAAGATAAACAGTACTGCGATTGTTTCTGACATCTGTATCTGTGCTTTTCTATTTCTTCGAAGGCCGTAAGGTAGGGTTGAACGTTTCATTTTTCAATCAATACAAGCGTATGCAGTTTAACCGCAAATTATTATTCAAATCCTGGATCTTGCCCGCTGTGGAGATAAGATCCAGACAGATTTCTTCTTCTAACTGGCATGCTGCTGCCCTGCTTTTGAGCGCAGCCAGGGACTCTGTAAGGTGATCAGGGTAATTCTGGATATTTCCCAGGCAATCTGGATGTGCTGAGAGGCCCTGCGAAAGATAATACTCTTGTAATTCTCCCAGCTTGCCGCCAACTTGCAGCTCGGCAATTCCGCTGCCGCCGTACACTTCTGACAAGATCTCCAATCTCCGGAAAGCTTTTTGCATGTTACATTGATAAGTTTTATCGTCTCCTGCAAAAATTGCGGCATACTTTGCCGCATCCCGCTCCCCGCCTAGTGAAATGATTCGTACCGGGTTTTTGTTCAGCTTTTTCCATTCAAGCCCTTCCTTCTGGTAAAAATCTATCGTATTCTGATTCGACCCAGTGAAAACAACTGCGCTTACCTTCAGGTCATCAAAATCCTGTAAACTTCCAGGAACTTTTTTCCCGGGAATATGGGTTCCATCCGCATCAACAATCCTAACATCAAACTCGCTATCCGCATCTATCTCGCTGAGATCAGTAACATACTCCCTGTTGAATCCTTCCGTGGCGTTAAGGAATTCATTGACAAACACCCCATCACCGCCGGTTAGATAATATTTGTTGCTGGAGGAAGTGATTAACAGGAAATCGATCACCTTGAATGGAAGCTTATAGGGAAGACTCCAGGCGATTATTTGACGGCCCTGCATTGTCTTAGGAGCAAAAAGAGGGTCGATAGCATTCTGTGCCCGTGCCGGCCTTCCCTGGATTCCAAACTCGCTGACACTGTCTATGCAATCAAAATATAAGGTGTAATCAGCTAAGCCGCTTGCATCGATGAAATTTTTGGTGCTCTCCGAGACACCAGCTCCTGTGAGGATCGATTCCATAATGCGCACTACTTCCACAGACAATCTCTCTTCAGAAACCTGCTTCTGCTTGACAACAATGCTAAAAAAAAAAAGGAGAATGACTGCTCCTGCAATAGCGATGTAAATCCAGCTGAAGGTGAGCTGGATTTGCCCGCGTTGGTTTGGTTTGTTTATTTTCATAAAGTGTTTATCTTACTGTATCTTAATATTTGTCGATTGCATCCTTTTCACTGATCGGTCGGCAGCCCAGGAGAAATTTCCGTCCTATCGCCCTTCCCTTCCAAAACTATCGTAAAATGCCCGTCCTTAATATCTGCGCAGAGGAAATCCTTGCCGACAGTAGGGTCAATGCTGAGTTTATACACTTTTATTTTCACGGGCGCTGATGGCACCAGGAAGACATTCTCATCCACAGACTCGTAACCAGACGACTGCTCCCACACGCTACAGCCAACTTGGTCTAACTTGCAGAGCTCAGGATCGTACTTCTTGTCCATATCGACGAAACAAATCTGTTTGTATTTTGCCGGCGTGGTAAATGTTTCAATTCGTACTGAGCCAAACTCGGTGTATAATCTTTTGATCGAACTTTCTAAACTCGTTTTAAATTGAACAAAAGCCACGTCCTCCCCGCTCTGTATGAATCCTGTAACAGCTTTATATCCAAAGATCATGATCAAGGCAAAGGTGAGGGCTGCAAGGATAAAAACAAAAACTTCTCCGACCCCCATCCCTTTGCTATTATAGAGTTTCAACATTATGCATCACACTCTCACCCCTTCCGCTTCTTGCTCATCTTCCGCAACTGGGAGAAAATATCTTTTGCCTCACCCGTTGTGACAACTTGATGGATCTTTTTGTCTTTAGTTTTATCTGCGATATCTTCAAGCTTTGAAAAGATGTCTTTCTCTTCTTTCCGCAACCCCGGCTGGATTTCATCCTTATGCTCAGTGTACTTCTCTGCAAGCTGCTGCAGTTTTGGCAGATTTGACACTCCCTTGTCCAGGAATTTATCAATATGGGGAATCCGTGGAGAGTCTTTGTTGAACTGCCTGAAGACCGATGCTCGTGCACGCAGCTTGCTCTTTTCTTCCCGCGCTAGGCGTAGCTGGACCAATTTTTCTTTCCAGGAGGAGATTTCCCGTTTTGCGATAGAGGGAGCGCCAGGTCTGAGAGGAGCCTGTTCGGGCGTTCGTCGCGGTGAAGGAAGTTTCCCTTTCTCAGAATAAAGATAGTAGTAGATGAGGTATCCTGAACCGCCGGCAACCATCAAGAAGCCAAGCAGAAGGAACAATAGGGCTACAACATCTAACTCTTGTTCCGGAGGAAGCCCCCCTTTAGGAAACTCCTCTTTTGCAGGCGCATCAGCGAGACAAGGATTGAGATAGCCGGAGTATTCTTCAAAATTACTCAATCCGTCACTATCATAATCTTCTAAAGTGTCACTGATCCCATCACTATTAGAATCTGGGCTAAGGTAATTGAGTTGGCAATCCAGTCTGTCATTTGCCTTTTCCCAGATATCCGGTAGTCCATCGTTATCGGAATCTATCCCAGCCTGGGACAACGGAACCTGGCCAGCAGAGCAGCCCCGCTCATCAGCGATCTTCCCCGCTTCAGTACGAGCACATTGGTCGCAGCTGTCAAGAACGCCATCGCCATCATTGTCAAGGAGATTTATCTTCTTGGAACCAGTATAATTGTTTCCTGAATTGTCTTTGGCTGCATAACAGACCCATCCCGTTTTCTCGAAGAGAACCTTATCGCCTCTGTAGATCTTCTCTGGAACACAAGCATCTGCCGAAGAAGACTTGCCATACATTATGGTACAGCCGGCGATGTCCTCGCAGCGCAGCTCTACCGGAGTCGAAGTGCAGCTCTCTGGGATGGAATCATTGATCAGGATTGTCACTGCAGGTGCGCCGGTATCATTCCTGCAGATCTCTTCGCTTCCGGATGTGGTAACAAAACCATCACTGTCTTTCAAAAAGCCCCAATTACCGGCAGCATCGCCGGCGCTTACCTTAACAATATATTTCCTATCTTGCAATAATCCTACAGTCGGAACTTTAATAGGCAGCCCAGGGCCGACAGTTGCGTTGAATACTAATTGCCCAGCCAGCAATCCAGATGAACTAAAAGTGGCGGCAGTAGTGGAAGTAGTGGCATTTCCTGCAGAAGATTTTTCTGAAGGCGCTTTGACTGACGTTCCGAGGTCGTAGACCTCATAATAATAAGCGCTAATATTTTGTTCATTAGTGTATGCCATCACGTTGACTGCGTCCTTCCCGCAGCTAAACGTTCCATCATTAACTTCAGATACTGAAGGAGAAGTGCGATCGATGGTAAATTCCGCCCTTGATTCAATTTGGTGATCGCCGATGCTGCACCGGATAGGAATCAGATACTTTTTCTCCTCCAGCAAACCGAGACCTGTACTATGCACCGTGTCCAAGCCGCTTGGGAATGGCATATACAGGTCGCCTGGTTTGTATTCGCACAGGGCTCTCTTGGTGGTCTCAACAACTAAAGTTACGTTGACATCGCTGAGATGTCCAGAAGGCATAATCCTTGCAATGCTTCCCTTCGCTGAATAATCTACAGAGAAAGAGATGCTTGCTGTCTCTGAAAGATCCCCTGCGCCATTTTTACAAGCAACATTAAGATGGTATTCCTTTGTCGCGCCAAGGAAACTAATGTAGAACTCCGTCTCATGCACAGTCTCGAGAACAGAAGCATCGACGCCGGGAAAAGAATATTCCATCGAATCAAATTCACTGCTTCCATCCCCTTCTGAATTATCACTAAACTTACAGGCCGTCTTATCATCTGTTTCAATAAAGAGAGTAGTACTAATCCCTTCTTGCACCGCAGACGGTTCTGCAGATGCTTGTAAGATCTTCGGCGCAGTTGGATCAAATTCTAAATTGATCTTCTGTTCAGGGCCAAGTTCACCTTCCAGATTCCTGCACTTCACGTAGACGGTTTTAACCCCGCCTACGCTCGGATATTCCGAGAATACGTCTGCAGGGAACATTTCATAAAGATACTTGTTATTAGCGTTCAGCTCCCGTTTTTTATGGGCAGGCATAGTTTCATAATCGAAACTAGGGCTGAAATCGAAGGCGCATTCTGTAGTTGGAACTTTGGTATAAAATTCCCAGGGAAAGACTGCAGTATTGCTCACCCCCCACATCTCAGTAAGATACGTATACGGCGTTGGTTTTTCCAGAGTAACCCCATATCCTTCTATGACAATATCCCCGCAGAGAGGCTGATATACTGGACTCTGAGCTTGGTCAGTAGAGTAATAACAGATCTTGCTGCTGCCCTGGAGCGCAATGGAACTGCTATACTCCTTATAAGCAGGATTGTTAATTAACTCGCAGCCTTCGCCTAGGCAATAGAATGTTTTATCACAGTCAAAGCCGTCGGCAACGCAATCAAAATTGATCTGCGCTGATTCAATAAAAAACTCCTCCCATCCGTAACCGGTTGGTTCTACAACACGCGTTCCTTCCTGTAGAATAATCTGTGTATTTGGTGCAGTAAAATCAACTGAAAAGTGGAGGAAGTCCTCATACTGTTCATCCGTAAGCAGCTCTTCACAAACTACTTTATATTCGCCAGCATATTCCCGTTCTACAAATCCAGGAACAGGTTCGGTCTGATGAATCTTACCTTCCTCATCGCTAATAAAGTCCGCTGCTTTCTCATTGGTCTGCGTAACATAAAGAGCACAACTGGCCCCTGCAACTGTTTCGATCTTAAAAGAAATGCTGGTGGAATCAACAACGCCGTACAGTTCAGGGTACAATAGATCAATACGTTCTTCTAAATCAAAGGTATACATTTTTCCTTTGACCTTTTGGTTGCCGTGATTATCTTCGCAAGTTACCGTAAGGTTAAACTTGATGCCCTGCAGGTTTTCAAAGGCAACCTTTTTTTGCTCGGTAGTCCTATCAACAGACTTGACCTGTTTTGAACCTGCTGGAAGGATCTGCTCCAGCTCGAAAGAACATTCCATCGGTTCATTGGTTCCCTGCAGATATGGGGAGAGGGTTGTGGTGTCGCCGGCCGTCTGAATTTCTTCATTGATCTCGAATTGCGGCGGAACATTGTCGACGTAGACAAAAGTAGTCTGCACATTCTCTTGATTAAAATATTTATCCTTGGAATAAAATTTGAGGATGTATGTTGCTCCAGGGATAGACTGTTGAAGGTATTTCGAATCTATCAAGTTCACGGCAACGGTTTCATCTTTAAGTTTGCCAGGATATGGTTCTTCGGTAAAATCAACACACAACCCAGGATTGTTAGGATCAGCACTTGCCAAACAGTACCCTACCTTGCCGAGGGGATTTTCTTTGTCGAGAGCCTGGAAGGTGACGCTTGGTTGGGTTAATGATACTGTATTGAGCCCCTCAGCGACAACCTTCGTCTTTGGGGCAGAGTTGTCTTTTCTGCACGAATTCCGCTCGCCGGCATTGGCAAAGACCGAGCAGTCATCGAAGGAATTTCCATCGCCATCTTTGATGCAGCTACCCGCGCCGCCTTCATTGCCATTCCATACGCATCTTGACCAGCCGCATCGATCCTCAGATGCAGTTATTTCCTGTCTGCTGTTCTTCTCTAAATTCTGCCCGCCATTGCACTCGCTTTCAAAAGTATAAGTATAGCAATTTGTTTCTGAAGTTGGTTCTTCTCCACAGGCTGCGCAATACGACAGCGGCTCACTGACCGTTACGGAGTTAGAAAAACACCGGCCAAGTCCTGAACAGACTTCCGCAGTACAATAGGTATTTTCAAAAAGGCTTCCTTCAGGGCCGCAGAGACTGCATTTATCATCGCCCTTGTAGTCGGTTTCAACACAGTAGCCTGCACCTGTTTCCGGAGTTACAAACTGCGGCACCGTCAATCCAGGGAACAGCGCTCCATAGTCTACCATAATATTACTTGCAGCTCCGTCAACCCAGGCGCAGTCACTGGGCAGACAGTTATTAATGGTACAGGCACCCTTGCCCTTGTAATCGAAACAGCTGGCAACAGTATCACAGCGTTCACAGCTATTTACGATTGAACTTGTATAATCATAGTAGCAGTAATTTGCCGCGCCTTCTGTTGTCGGCAATGAAGAGCCGTAACAAGCCGCTTCGGTGTAGTACAAACCGAAGGGATCTGCCTGCTGAGCCTGAACCCCGCAGATGCCGCCATTCTTGCAGACAGCGTTGTGTTCGCTGATTTCAGCACAAAAATAAACCTCGCCTGGACCGTTGTTCTGGGAACAATCGCTGGAAATGATGGGCTGGTTATTATCGTCGCACGTCCAGACATTTTCCCTTCCGAGACTGTCATCAACAACGCAGAAGAGGTCCCAGCCTGTTTCCGGAAGATACCTTCCTTCACAAGCTTCATTTCCCAGGGTGATCGCGCGAGAGGCGGGAGTCTGTGAAATTTGCCCTTTGTCGTACACGGCGATAATTTCATAGGTGTACGTTTCGCCCCATTCGACATCAGCATCGATCTTAGAACTCTCTGCTGGCGAGGCCGTAAAATCATCCACCTTCACGCCGTCCTGGTATTTAGTGATAAGGTAATTGATAACCTCCGGACAGGGCTTTACCCAGGTTAATTTGACTTCTTTTTTCCCTTTGATAGGGGTCACCGAAAACTCTGTGATATCTTTAGGAGGATTAGGAAAGGTGCATTCGCCAATGAACCTTGTCAGCAGGAGGTCTTTGCTCAGCAGCTGCCCGGACTTCACAAAAACAGTTTGAAGAGAAAACCCATAGTCCTGATATGTTGCCGAAATCTGGTATTCGGCTTCAGCAGGCACCTCTGCCGTATAACGTCCGTTTGGATATTGTGAGTAGCCTTTGAACACGCCATTGATATATATTTTAGAACCATAAACTGCTTCATCACTGCTGTCTAATTGGTTGTTGTTGTTCTTGTCGATAAATGTTTTTCCCTGAAGACCCTGCAATGCTGCTTCCTGAAGATCAAAGTTAAGCGTAACCGCTGCTGCAAGAGTGATTTGTTTAACCTGGGACGTAAACCCGACCTTTCCAGCCGTAAACGCATACTCTCCCTTAGGCAAGTCTGCGGCAACATACTTACCATTTTCATCTGTAAGAGCCTGACCGCTTACTGGCCCAGACCACGAAACCGTTACACCTTGAACCACATTGCCCTGACTGTCTTTGACCACTCCTTCAACAGTAACAAGTCCTTCTGAAGAAGACAGCACGATATTTCTTTCCACTTCTTGCCCTGCGGAGAGCAGACCTGATAGTGACGCCGACAAATATCCGGATGCCATAACTTTCATCTGATATGAACCTGGTGCTATCTCAAGCTGGTATGTTCCATCTGCACTGGTCGTAGTTTCCACTCCCTTCGCTTCTAGAAGCAGCTGTGCACCAACAACAGGATCACCTGCCGTATCTGTAACGACTCCTTTCAAGATAGCCTTTTGGATCTCGCCGCCGCAGTAGAGCTGTAGGCACTTATTAGTGTTCATCCCTAAGCTATTGTCAAAAATAACATCTGCCGAAGTAAATGTGCCTAAGGTTTGGGTTGCTTTGGCATTACATTGGAAAAGATTCCGGCCAAACTCGCAGAAACTTGCTTTTTCAATGTAACAGCAGCCAGGGTTGCATTGGAGAGGGTATTCCTCATCCGGCACCGCCTGCCCTCCGAGCTGCGTACATTTTCCCGAAGCATGAAATTGGCAGTCTACATTGCAGGTGACTTCCTCGCACTCAGGAATGTTGGAACAATCTGAACCAGGAATAAAATGCTCGCCCATGGAACAGTCAAGATATTGATCACAATCAAGCTGCGCTTCTGAGCTGCTGACCCCTTCAACACAGTACAAATCCTCACTTGCACCTGAATAAACATAACACCCCTGTACTTCCTGCGAGAGCGTAGACTGGGAGAAAAGAGATATCAATAATAAAGCCAAAACTACCGCAAATAGACCTCTTTTTTTAAATCCCATCTATACCTTCTCCTAAATAGGTTTTGCTTTATAAACCTTCCGAGATAGAAACAGCCGAGAAATACAAACCTGGGACGCAGAAAAAAGGCCATGAAAAAGAGCCGGAGCGACGAAAGATTTTCAGTCCTTCCTGACCAGCTTTCTTAGACTAGATATCGCGTCATCTTTCCTAATCTTAACTTCCTTTTTTTCAACCAACTGCTTTTCCTTCCTTCTCATTGCTTTTACCGCCTCGTCTAGATAGTTAAAAACAGTGGGAGGCCCCTTATGATGCCTGACAATTCTCTGCAGTTTTGGGAAGGAAACACTTTTTTTGTTTCCTCTTTCCGGCTCTTTGCCAAAACCAGCGAAAAAGTCGTGACGTTTCTGCCTCTCGACTTTGTGCCTTCTCTTCGATCTAGGACGTTTCATCTTCCCCTCTGATTGTGGAAATAAAAAACCATACCATCTAGGCGCTGGTTCTTTTCGTTCTTTCTCAAAAAGAAGACTAGCGGCAGACTTCTGAATGCTCTTAGACAAAAGGTATTTCCTAAAAAGAAAAGAAAATAATAATAATAAAGCAAACAATCCCGTAATACCTACCACCACATATTCAAAGAGAAACCCGGCCATCTGACTTTCTATCCTCCGACACACCCATTTCCAGAACAATGTCCGTCAAACAAACCATCAAAATTTCCATCGCAGGAGCTCCCTTCAGGAGCGCCGGCGCAGCCGCATTGGAACTGAAAGTCTTCGTCTTCGATGATTTTTTTTGTTTTCGCTTCGGCATTGATATTGAAGGCTTTTGATGTTGACTGCCCGGTGTAGACTACTGCGGTGTCGCAGAAGTTAGTACAGCCCATCTTCCCATGACACCAGCCTTCACCTTCAACGATTTCCCATGAAGGGGTATTTTCGCATTTAGAATCTATTTCCTGGCAGCCGGTTAAATCATTATCGCCACAGATAAGCTTATCCTGCCATAGAGAATATTGCCGCGGCCCTTCGCAAGTATTTCCTCTGGTACCATCACAAGTACCAACTTGCTGCTCTAAAACGTAACCTCTGAACTGATCGGGCCCGGCTAAACCATAATTGGCGGTAGTGTCAACGATCTTCCCATAACATCCTTTCTCTGGATTAATAAAACAGGTCGCCCCTTCTTCTTTCAATTTCCACGTCGCTGGATTAGCACCTCCAACACAGCAGCTGTGCGTGGCTTCAAAGGGTTTAAAATTCTCCTCTGTCACACATCTGTCATTTTCATCTTTTACGCATTCTCCTGCTTGGGTTTCAAAATCAAACGAATCATAAACATATCCGTGATAAGGAAATGCAAAAGGATGTTGCGGGTTTCTATGTGGAACGCAATCTGCAACCACTACTTTTGCTTCAGCAGAATCTGTACTCCCAAAACTGCTGCAATACTCGGTTGAGATGGAAAGATTGAGCAGTCCTGAGGTGGTTGGTTCCTTAAAATAGCTTGTATGTCCTTCCCCTATCGCTTTGGAAGAGAGCTCGTCCTTCCACTGGGAAATAAAACCAGCGTAATCACTAATATCACAGGTCTTGGATAATGACCACGGGAAACTGAAGCAAGATTCTGTTGTAGAAGAAGGAAGCTTAAGTATACCTAACTCAAAATTTTCATCATTGTCCTTATTTGAATACTTTAATGAAACGAGGGTTTTGCTAAGGTCAGCTACAGACGTGCCGGAATATGTTAAGCGGAGAAAAACTGGATCTTCAGTTGACACAACATAATCATTTTTTGTAAAGATGCCTGGATAGGAAACCAAACCCTCCTCGCCTAAAAACCGGTAAGGCATATCCACTACTAAATTTAATTCTATAGGTCTGTCGACAAGAACCCGGACATCTTGCCGGTCCTCCAAACCATGCTCATCGACAGCGTGAGCAGTAATAGTGTAAACGCCGCTCTCTGCATTGGTGAATATTTCCACTGGCAAATGAAAGTTCTCATCGTTTTTTTGGCCAAGATTTCCGCTGAATCTGTAACTTACCAAATCTTCATCAGCATCTTTTGCATCGAGAGTGATGTCTATCAAACCAAGCTCGGAAGTATCTCCTTTAAGTACTAAATAATCATATCGTGCTTGCGTGCAGGCAAGACGTGAAACATAATCTAAAGCAGGAGGCCTGTTTTGCCGTACGAAACGGTACTTGTATTCTTCTGGGCTGTTGATAATGGCGTAGGGCGGCGCTGTGAAAATAAAAAGCTCATCCCCCCTTTCCAAGATTTGCTTTTCCATCGTCAGTCCCAGCGACGAGTAAGTGTCTGAAAGCAGAGTAAGATTGCACAGGAAATAACTTTTAACACCGTCCTTTGCAGGGACGCAACCGGCTACCGGGACTTCATTACCGTGCTGAAAAGAAGGTCGGCTTACAATTTCCTGAGTGTAATTGAAATCGACGTATTTCCAATCCATCCTCAGCGGAAAAATAACCGCAGCGTCGAGAAGAGCCTTGAATTTTGTCGGATAGAAAAAGTCAAAGGTCGAGAGATGAAAAAATTCTTCCTTTCCTAACCGTAACTTCAGTGGATAATCCACTTTGACATCAATTCCGTCGTCAAGAATGTTCATGGTCAAATCAATCTGCTCTGCCTCTACATCGGCATTGCTGGAGATATTATTTTTTGTGAAATCTTCTACACACCAAGTAGTCCGGTCAATGAGAAACCTCCGCAGGTCATTTTCTAAAGTGCTGAACTGCAAATTCCGATCGCCAAAACCGGTAGTTGTATCCGGATACATGTACCGGCAAAATTCAGGAGAATAAGATTCATTATTACAGGGATACGCATTTTCAGCGGCTATATAATTCTCTTTGGTGATCGCATATAATACTCGCCCGCCCTCCTCACCAGGATTATAGGTGACGCCAGTCAGGCCTTCCTGAAAAGATTTTGTTCCCCCAGGCTGGTCGCTCCATAAGCGGCCCTGTTTTCCTATCGACAGCAAGCCTTTCTCTAACTGGTCTGTCAAACAGTCTTCAACAAAGATGCGTAGTGCTTCTTTCTTGAACAGTTTTGTTAGCGTCTTTTCCTGAGCTTCTCCCAACTGTCCTTTTTTCAGGCTGCCAGCCAGGCTGATGATAAAAAAGAAGGCAAATAACATCAGCAG
>Ga0209542_10002997_pt1 | contig 36859 bp, 34 predicted proteins | sample RifCSPhighO2_01_FD_184028 | JGI IMG/M metagenome (GOLD analysis project Ga0209542, IMG submission 184028) | Soil microbial communities from Rifle, Colorado - Rifle CSP2_plank highO2_0.1 (SPAdes) (version 2) | ecosystem: Environmental > Terrestrial > Deep subsurface > Rock core/Sediment ...
TGAGGCAGGATTATTTTGTAGAGCAGATTATACTATGGCTACGGTCTATTTAAAAGGGGCAGTTAGGGGGTGGGAGATGGGGAAGGAGCGGGGTGGGCACAAGTTATACAGTAAATATCTCCTGTTGCATCTTTTAGTACAGTTTGATTTTTAAGTTCTGTATTTGGATCTCCTTCTTTTGCTTGTTCTTGTGTATCTTTGTTTACCAAGATATCCTGATTTTGAATCAGAGCGGCGGATTTGGGTGAAGATTCCGTACCTCTTATGAAATATTCAAAGCGAGTTGTGCAAGGGTTATCTTTTCCAGAAATAGATCCAGTATCTGAGCACACAGCTTTTTGAATTACGCTCAAAGGTCTCTGAAACGGCTGGGCAGGCTTTCCATCTAAGAGATTTTCCATAATATCGTGCCAAATCGGAGCAGCGCCCGTAATTCCCGAGACTAAACCGCTCATTGGTGTATTATCATTATTACCAACCCAGACAGCCACAACATATGAAGGAGTGTAGCCGATAGTCCAGTTATCTCTGAAATCATTTGTGGTACCAGTCTTAACGGCAACAGGTAAATTGCCGATTCTAAGAGGAGAATTTGTTCCAAATGCCATAGATCTTGCCTGATTGTCGGATAGTATATCTGAGATTATAAAAGAAACTCCTTCGGGTAAAATTTTCTTTCCAAAAATTGGAGAGGGTGGTGGCTTATATTCTTCTAAAACTTTTCCCTTGTTGTCTGTTACTTTTAAAATCGGATGAAGCGGCATTTTATATCCTCCATTTGCAAAAACTCCGAAAGCAGTTGTCATATCTAGCATTGTTATCTCTCCTCCTCCGAGTGTTAGAGAAAGTCCATATCTGCTTACATCATTAAATGAAGTAATTCCCATTGCGGAGGCGGTTGCAATCATTGCGGGTACCCCATTTAGTTTTAGCATTTTAACTGCAGGAATATTTATAGAGTTTGCAAGTGCCTGTCTCATCTGAAGAACTCCATGAAATTTTCCATCATAATTCACCGGACAGTATGGCGGATGTCCCGGGCTTGGAAAACAAACCTTCTGGTCTACAAAAGGAGTCGCGGCAGTATAGCCGTTTAAAAGACCGACAGCATAATTTATCGGTTTTATAGAAGAACCCGGCTGCCTTAAGGCAAGAGTAACATTTACATTTCCATCTTTTGCCGTGTCAAAATAATCATGGCTTCCAACCATTGCTAAGATTTCTCCTGTTGCTGGATTTGTAACCAGCGCTGCCCCATTTGTTACTCTTGAATATTTAAGGTTTGCTACTTCAGCGGAAACCGAAGCTTGGGTCATGTCTTGGATCGATAGATCAAGACTTGTTGTTACCTTCAGTCCTCCTCGCTCTACGATTTTTTCTCCATACTTTTTAACGAGAAGATCCTTAACGTATAAAACAAAATGGGGAGCCTTAATATTGTTGGACAAATTTTTATAATGCACTTCTTCTTTCAGAGTTTTATTAAGTTCTGCTTTTGTTATATATTTTTCTTCATACATGCTTTTTAAAACCTCTTCCTGCCGTTTTTTTGCGAGTTCGGGATGAGATCCAAAGGGTGAGTAAGTTGTAGGAGCTTCTGGGAGCGCTGCCAGAAGCGAACTTTGCGAAAGCGTTAAGTCTTTTGCGTGTTTTCCAAAATAAGTTCGGGCGGCTGCTTCTGCTCCCCATGCAGTTCCGCCGTATGGTGTCTGATTAAGATACATCTCTAGAATTTGACTTTTTGAATATAAAGACTCAGTTGCAAAAGCAAGAAGAACTTCTTTAATTTTTCTCAAGATTGTCCTTTCGGGAGTTAAAAGACTGTTTTTTACTAATTGTTGAGTAATAGTTGAACCTCCTTGGACTTGATGACGAAACGTAATTGAAATAATCGAACGGGCAATACCCTTAAGATCAATTGGTCCGTGCTGGTAAAAATCTTTATCTTCTATTGCAATAGTTGCTTCTTGCATATACTTTGGAATAGCAGATAAGGGAACAAAAGTTTGATTTTTTTGTCCGTAAATAGTAAAAAGAAGTTCTCCTTTTCTGTCGAATATTTGGGTAGATTGAGGAATGTTTGAAGAGGAAAGTCTAGTCGGGGAGGGGAGATCTTTTAAAATAAAAATATAAAAAATAATAAGAATTAGAATAAGGGGAATTAATAATATTCCATACCTTTTTTTGAGAATTTTCTTGTTAAAACTTTTTAATATTTGCTTAGATTTAGAACTCGTATTTGGCATAGCATATATGATAGCATTTAATTAAAGGTTAAAACAATTATTAGAATTTTATGAATCTTTTTGCCTTTTTAAACTCAATTTATCTCCCGAATTTAGGTCTTAACTGGCTGGATTTTATAGTCATAATCGTTCTTTTGTTTTATAGTCTTGAAGGGTATTCTCTGGGATTTATTGCATCTCTTCTTGACCTTATAGGATTTGTTTCCTCTTTTATAATTGGACTAAAAATTTACTCCTTTTTTTCGCAGGCTATTATTAAGCTTTTTTCCATTCCTCCAGGATTTTCTAGTGCTTTAGGGTTTTTAATCGCCGCATTTTTTGCAGAAATAATAATCGGAGTTATTTTAAGACGAATTGTTTACTCCAAATATTTTAACCGGTTTAGTGTTCGAGGACCAATGCTTAAAAGCTTAGATAAATTATTTGGTCTTTTGTTTGGTGTTTTCTCAGGAATTATTTTATTCGCATTTCTTTTAACAATTATTATTGCTCTTCCTGTTTCTGTCTTTTTAAAACATTCGGTATCCTCCTCAAAGATTGGAAATTTTCTTGTCTCAAAGACTGTCGGTCTTGAGAAGGATTTAAACAATGTTTTTGGGGGGGCAATTAACGAAACTATAAACTTTTTAACAGTTGAGCCTGGGGCAAATGAAATTGTAAATCTTAATTTTAAAACCAGGAATTTTTCGGTTGATCAATCTTCGGAACAAGAAATGTTTGACTTAGTCAATAATGAGAGAACATCAAGGGGATTTGTGGCTTTAACAGTGGATACCAAGATAACAGAGGTGGCAAGAGATCACTGTAAGGACATGTTTGTCCGAGGTTACTTTTCTCATTACAACCCTGATGGATTATCTCCATTTGACAGAATGGCACAGGCCGATATTAGCTATACCTATGCGGGAGAAAATTTAGCGCTTGCTCCAAACGTTACCGTTTCGATGCAGGGCTTAATGCAAAGCCCGGGACATAGAGCAAATATTTTATCTGCCAATTTTGGTAAAATTGGAGTTGGGGTAATAGACGGAGGAATTTACGGCCAAATGTATTGTCAGGAGTTTACGGACTAAACTAATAACTAATAACTAATAACTAACGATGATAAATCTTCATGATCTTAAAAATGCAGATGTAAACGGTAAGAAAGTTTTCTTAAGAACTGATTTGGATGTTCCCCTATCGGAACAATCAACAATTAACAATCAACAATTAACAATCGAAGATGATACAAGGCTTCTGGATGGACTCGATACTCTAAATTATCTTTTAGACAATGGTGCGCATGTAATTTTGGCCGGGCATTTGGGAAGACCTGGGGGTGTTGATCAAAAACTGAGCTTGAAACCTATTGCGCAGTGGTTTGCAGAGAAGCTTGGAATTAAGAATTATGATGCAAGAATTAAGAACCTAAATGATTTCGATGGTTTTGAAATTTCGGATAAATTATTTCTTCTTGAAAATTTAAGATTTAATAGCGGTGAAGAATCAAATGATCCGGAATTTTCCAAAAAACTTGCTTCCCTTGCGCAAATTTATGTAAATGACGCGTTTGCTTCATCTCACAGAGCTCACGCATCGGTTGTTGGTATCGCAGAACTTTTACCTCACTTTGCAGGATTTATGCTAAAAAAAGAAATAGATACTCTTTTATCGCTTATGGATAATCCAAAAAGACCGCTTACCGTTATCATCGGCGGCGCAAAAATCGAAACCAAGCTTCCCGTAGTTGAAAAGATGCACCAGATAGCAGATTATGTTCTGGTGGGAGGGTTAATTGCAGAAGAGACAATAGCACTTTTAAAAGTTCAGCATGAAAAAGTAAGTCCGCTAGCTGGCGGAAGAAAATCAGCACTTCTTATTGCAGATTTAAATGAGGATGAAACAGATATAACTTCAAAAGATGCGGAAAATTTTTTGCAGATAATTAGTCTTGCAAAAACAATTATTTGGAATGGACCTGTTGGAAAAACAGAAGGAAACGAAGGAAATTTAAAAATTGGATCGGCAAAACTGGCAAAGGGAATTGCAGAAAGCGGTGCCTATACGGTTGTCGGAGGAGGGGATACAATAAGTTATCTTAAAAAAATAGGATTATTAGACAAATTTTCTTTTGTATCAACGGGCGGCGGCGCAATGCTCGAATTTCTAAGCGGAGAAAAACTCCCGGGCATCGAGGTTCTCCTTAAATAAATTACCAACTAGCTCTGATGTGGGACATGGCGTAGCTGAGATCGCCGCCGACTTTTTTTCGGGGGTTGAAGATATTATCAGGATCAAAAATCTTCTTGGTTTCCTCAAAAAGTTTCACCACTTTTTCTCCATACATTTGTTTTAAGTAGGGGGTTCTTATAAGCCCGTCGTTATGCTCTCCCGTAATTGAGCCTTTATATTTTGCGATAATTTTGTAGACTTGATCAGAAATTTGGGGAATTGCAGTCCGGACGTTTGGATTTTTTATATCAACCAGCGGAATAATATGGAAATTTCCATTTCCTACGTGTCCTGCGACTGTAAAAATAAATTCCGGATGTTTTTTGAGAATATCGGTTACAAGCGGCACTACCTCTGCAATATACTCAGGTTTTATAACAAAGTCGTCTATAAAAGGAGCCGTGTGCTTGTCGCGAATTTTTTTGCGAAGAAGATTAAAACTCTCACGCCTTACAAGCCAATATCTTTTCTCTTGATTTTCCAAAGCTGTTTGAGTTTGCGAATGAAGAGGTTTTAATTTCTCACGAAGAGTTGCTACTTTTTTCTTGACTTCATCTAGATCATCGCTTGTGAAATCAACCTGCAACACCAATTTAGGTAAGCTCCTGCCTGTGAATAGATCAAAGAACGCCGGTAGGAAGGCAATGCCTGCTTCAATCGAGCCGAAAAGTCCGAGTTGCTTTGCAAATTCCGGAAAATATCGCAGAGCTAGTTTTAATGTGTTGTCATCGTAGGATTCAAAACTCTCCGGTTTAAGCTCTAAAACCTCCTTTATAATTTGTCCAAGATGGGAGATATCATGAAGAAAGATAATCAACATATCACGGTGTTTATGAACAGGAACAAGTTCCAAGTCGCCTTCTAAAAACATGCCAAGAGTTCCCTGTGCTCCGACAAATAATTTTGTTAAATCAAAAATTTTTTTATCAGGGTCCCAAACATTCCAGAGAAAATATCCTGCGGAATTTTTGGTGACATCCGGTTTTGCCTTTAATAGTAGGTCGTAGTTATGAGTTATGAGTTCATAGATTTTTTTATAGATTTCTCCTTCAAAATCATTCTGTGCCATTTTTTGTTTCAATTCTTCCTCAGTCAAGGATTTTAGTTCGTATATTTTTCCGTCCGCAAAGACGACCTTCATCCGCCTTACATAATCTTCGGTTTTACCATACTTAAGTGATTTTTCTCCACCAGCATTGTTATTAAATATTCCTCCCATTGCGCAGAGCTCGCGGGAAGCAGGGTAAGAGGGGAAAATCAGATTATATTTGAGTGTTTCTTTTTCAAAATCACGATAAAAAACACCCGGCGCAGTCGTCGCTATATTCGCATTTATTACAGGCGTGTTGTTAAAATATTTACCAAACGCAACGATAATTGATTCATTGATGGATCCACCAGACATATCTGTTCCGGCAGAGCGGCCGGTTAAGGAAAGGGTGGGATACTTCTTCTTATTTTCAGAAACAAATTTAACAAGATTCTTTATATCTTCTTCATCTTTTGGGAAGACTACAACCTGCGGTTTTACCTCGAAAAGAGAGGCATCATGGCTGTAAGTTAATAAGGTTTCAGAGTCATTTAAAACATCCCCCTTAATTAGTGTTTTGAGTTCATCTAATAATTTTTCGTCCATAAATTCCAAATCAAAAATTACAAATAACAAATAAATTCAAAATACAAAATCCTAATACCTAAATCTAAAAAGTTCTGAATTTTGGTTATTCGAAATCAGATATTATTTGGAATTTGGTGCTTTGAGTTTTAGATTTAATATTCATTTTCTTCTTATTACCTTTCTTACGGCTTCGATTATTGCCGGTGCGTCCATTTTATATTTTTGCATAAGCTCTTTTGGAGTTCCTGACTCTGCGAAGGTATTTTGAAGACCGATAAATTCTATGGGAGTGGGTGCATTTTTTGAAAGTACTTCAGCAATTGTTCCTCCCAAGCCTCCCATAACCTGATGATCCTCAACTGTTACAACGGCTCCTGTTTTTTTTGCCAAATCAACAACAGTTTTCTCACCCAACGGTTTAATAGTCGCAATATTTGCAACTAGAACATGGATATTTTCCTTTTCAAGTTCATTTGCCGCCAAAAGGGCATTGTAAAGTATGTGCCCTGTTGAAAAAATTACAGCTTGGGGTCCGTCAGCTGACGGATCAGACTGCCAGAAGATTCGAACTTTTTCATCAAAAGGAGTCTCGACAGTTGTGATAACAGGAGTTTTGTCTCTGGTAAATCTTAAATAAACAGGCCCGTCTATTTCTGCCGCTTTTACAGTTGCTTTCCTGGCTTCGATTGCATCGGCAGGTACGAGAACTGTTGTATTTGGCCATACTCTTGTTATTGCTATATCTTCTGTTGCCTGATGCGTTGCGCCATCCGGTCCGGTAACGATTCCCGAGTGATGACCTGCGATTTTTACATTAGAATTGTTATATATAATAGTAGTTCTAATTGTTTCCCAGTTTTTTCCCGGAGAAAAAGTTGCATAAGATGAGATAAATGGAATTTTACCGCTTATTCCCATGCCTGCGGCAATTGCAGCCATATTTTGTTCGGCAACCCCGCACTCAAAAAATCTTTCAGGAAATTTCTTTTCAAATTCTTCAGTCTGTGTTGACTCGGAAAGATCTGCCGTAAGAACCACAACGTTTGTATTCTTCTCCCCAAGTTCAACCAGCCCCTCTCCATAGCCGGTTCTTGTTGCTTTTTGCTCAACGTCATTGTCAAAAATCTTCGGATTTAATTTTAAACTTGGATTTAACATAATTTTCTTTGTACTTTTCTCCGAGAAAAATTTCCACGCCTGTCTTCGCTTTCGCTTCTCAGGCGAGCTCCTTCACTTCGTTCGTCCGCTCCCTGATCGCGCTCATTCAATTCTCATGCCTGCGCTCCAATTGCCGATTTTTAACTTTTAATTTTTCACTTTTAACTTTTTATTCATGTTCGCTTCTTATTTTTCCCTGCAAAGTTCTAAGTTCAGAAAGGGCTTTTTTTGCTTCCTGCCTGTTTGGCGGCCTGCCGTGCCAGTGAAAATCTTTTTCCATAAAATCAACACCCTTTCCGGGAATCGTATGGGCAATAATAACCGTAGGTTTTTCAAAAACTGCCCGGGCTTCTTTTACAGCATCTATAAAAGCTCTGATATTATTCCCATCAACTTCCAAAACCTTCCAATTGAACGATTCGTACTTTGCTTTTAACGACTCAAGCGGCATTACATCCTCTGTAAATCCGTCTATTTGAATATTATTCCTGTCTATAATTTGAGTTAGATTATTGATCTTGTTTTTTCCGGCAAACATTGCCGCTTCCCAGGTATTTCCCTCTTCGTGCTCACCGTCTGATGTAAGGCAATAAATATGAAACTTTTTATTATCAAGTTTTGCCGCCAAAGCAATTCCAATTGACTGAGATAATCCTTCTCCCAAAGGTCCTGATGTTGTCTCAACTCCCGGGAGTGCGGTTCTATGAGGATGTCCCTGAAGACGGGAGTTTAATTTTCTAAGAGTCTTAAGTTCCTCAACGGGAAAATAACCGGAAAGCGCCATACTTACATAGCGGACAGGACAGATGTGTCCGTTTGAAAGAATTAGTCTGTCCCTATCTTCCCAATTTGGATCTTTTGGGTTGTGGTTTAGAATATGAAAATAAAAAGCTGTAAAAATATCTGCCATGCCCAATGGGCCTGCGGAGTGTCCAGAACCTGCTTCAAGTAAAGTCTCTATAATAAGCTTCCGGGTATTATTAGCAATCTCCTCAAGTTTTAAAAGTCTTTCTTGCCGAAGTTCTAGATCCATTCTTATTCTATATTACAATTAAGCTTGAGAGTTTTGCAAGGAATTTAGTATTTGTAAACAATCATTAAATCGGAGACGTTTGAAGGGAGTCTTCCTGTTTTTATTCCATCTCCGACTTTTTCAAAAAACTCCAAACTATTATTCGAGTTTAAAAATTCCGAAGGTTCTAGATTCATCTCCTCTGCTTTATTAGTAGTATATATATCACCAATCGCTCCCGCAAGGGAAGAGTTATCCCACCCGTCTGAATCAAAAGAAGAAATTATAGTTTTTTCATCAATGCTTGAAAGCGCGCTTAAAACAACTTCCTGATTCCTCCCGCCTTCCCCTCCTCCTGTGACTTTTACCGTTGTTTCCCCGCCTGCTAAAAGTATCGTCCCTTTTTCCGCACTCTTAATGAGCGTTTCTCCTGCTTTTCCTGCTTCCATCTGAAAGGAATTAGAAAAAATATCTGCCGCAAGTCCCAGATCATAGGCTTTTTGCTTCATTGCCTCTAAAGCAGTTTGGTTGCTAAGTATTAAAAAATTAAAAACATTTTCGAAATATTTATCTTCTTTTGGGGTTTGTGTAAAATCATCTATTGTAATCTCTTTCAAGTGGTATTTATCAACAATATTGAGAGCATCTTCTACGGTTGTATGGTCTCTTACGGTAGGACCTGAGGATATAACAGAAAGATCATTTCCCGGAACATCAGATGAGATTATGCTTACAACTCTTGAGGGATATAAATATTTTAAAAGCCCCCCACCTTTCAAGAGGGATAAATGTTTTCTTACAGTATTCATTTCAAAAATATCAGCGCCTGACTTAAGAAGCTGCTCTTCTATTGCAATCAATTTATCAAGGTTGGCTCTGTATGGATTTTCAAAAAGCGCAGATCCTCCTCCTGTTACGACAACGATAAATAAGTCTTTTTCCGAGAGATCTCTTAGCTCGTCTTTTAATAGAAATTTTGTAAAAATCATATTTTGTTCTGAAGGCAGGGGGTGCGTCCCTTTTGTAAATTTTATTTTTTTAAAATCTTCCGGATTTGTATCAATTACAAAGCCATCGGTAAGATAATTGCCTAGTTTTTCTTCGATAAATTTTGAATTTTTTGCAGACCCCTTACCAAATCCTATTAAAAATACACGGTCAAAAGCCGAAAGATCAAAAGTCTGGCTGCCGGCAGGCAGACCATTGTCTTTAATAGTAAGAATGCTGCCGTCTATTTTTATATTATTATTAATAATATTTTCGGATTGGATTGAAGAGAAAGCTTCTTCAATAAGTTCTAAGACAATTTTTCGCTGGGGGGTTGTTGCGAGCTTATCAAAATTCTTAATAAACATTAGTAATGTAAGTTTATATTATCTTAAAATAATTGGCAATTAAATCAATTGCCTCTTGCCGATATTTTTCTGGTTTCCTATACTATCTATATGTTGCGAGTTGCGATAAATGGTTATGGAAGAATCGGGCGAATAGCTCACAGAGTAATTCTAGAAAAGCATTCTCAAGAAATTGACCCCGATTCAATCGGGGTTGATGTTGTTGCAATAAACGCAGGTTCCTCAACAGATATTAAAGGATGGATGTATCTACTAAAGTATGATACGTCTTATGGCCCGCTTCGTGGACACAAGCTCGAAATCCAAAATCCGAAATCCGAAATAAGCTCCAATATTCAAAATCAGAATCTTCAAAACAGAGAAGATTATATTGGTTCGTTAGTAATTGATGAAAAGGAGATTCCGGTTTTTTCACAAAAAGACCCAAATCTTCTTCCTTGGAAAGATTTAAATGTTGACGTAGTAATTGAGTCAACCGGGCATTTTACCAAAGAGGAAAAACTTAAAGCTCATCTTGATGCAGGAGCAAAATCCGTTGTTTTATCAGCTCCTGCTCGCCCCGCTGAGCGGGGTGAAGAAGGGCAAGTTCCGACGTATGTTTTATCGGTCAATGCAAAAGATTACAGGGGAGAAAAATTGATCAATAATGCATCTTGTACAACAAACTGCATTACTCCGGTTGCCAAAGTAATCGTAGATAATTTTGGAGTAGAGAAGGCAATGATGACAACAATACACGGATATACTTCGGACCAGCGTCTTGCGGACGGGGGACATAAAGATTATAGAAGGGGAAGAGCCGCCGCAGAAAATATAATACCGACCTCAACAGGCGCAACAATTGCAACAGCACAGGCTTTGCCGGAATTAGCAGGTGTTTTTAACGGGCTTGCAATAAGGGTGCCTGTTGCGGTTGGATCACTTTCGGATTTCACATTTCTTTTAAAAAGAAACACGACAGTCGAGGAGGTAAATGAAATATTCAGGAGGGAAGTACTAAAGACAGAATATCAGGGAATTCTTGAGGTAACCGAAGATCCGATTGTATCAAGCGATATTATTGGAAATCCACATTCTGCAATTATCGACCTTTCGCTTACCCAGGTGGTTTCTGGAAATATGTTAAAAGTTATTGCATGGTACGATAATGAATATGGATATTGTAATCGATTGGTTGAAGAAGTAATAATGGTGGGAAGAAAATTGACCTAATTAATCTAATTGTTCTAACTTCTAAATAATTGGGACTTGGGACTTGATTAGGTCAATTAGTTTAATTAGAATAATTAGAAATTCTTATGGTTGGCATTTCAAGTATAAAAAATATTACCATTTCAGGAAGAATTGGCGCTGGTGCAACGACTCTTGCCGTTAAGCTTTCTGAAGTTTTGGGATGGGAAATGCTTGAGGGAGGGCAGATTATGAGAAGAATAAATCGGCAAGTCGGAGCAAACATAATCGAGACTAATAAAAGGCCAGATCATTTTGATTTGGAATATGAAGAAATGGTTAAAAAAATTTTAAGAGAAGAGAAAAATCGAATAGTTCAAAGCCACCTTGCAGGATTTGATGTGCAGGGAATAGAAGGCGTCTATAAAATTTTAGTAGTCTGCGAAGACGAGGATAAAAAAGATAAAAAGGATATAAGGATCGATAGGCTTGTTAACAGAGATAAAATTTCGGTTGAAGAGGCAAAAAATGAGGTAGTAGAGCGGGAAAAAAGAAATTTGGAAAAATGGAGAAGGCTTTATGCAGATAATGATGATAGTTGGGTTTACTGGGACAAAAAATATTACGATTTAATAATCAATACCTACTCGCATAATAAAGAAGAAACCCTAAAAATCGCCCTCAAAGCGATTGGATTTTCTTAATTTTTTCTTCCACTTAAATAATACTGGACTATTTCATCTCGAAGCTGAGGGCTTCTTGCCGCTATAAATAAATCAACTGTTCCGTGAGTGTATCCTTCAGGATTTGTAATAAACTCAGGATTAAATCTGTATTCCGAGACTTCTCCAGTTTCAAGATCTATACTTGATGCCACACATCCAGCAGCAAGAGCAAGAGGAAGCCCCGGTAAAATTTCTGAATGAAGTTCATCAAACATTATGTAAGCGTCTACTGCTCCTGTTGCCATGAATGCATATATATGAGAACCTCCATTTCCAAATACTCTTCCTTTTCTTGGCATATCTTCTACTAAGTTCCTGAAATTATCAAAAAACTTTAGATTGTATTCGTTGCTTCCTAAATATGTAGCTATAGTTATTCTGTCGTCTCTAATCGAATTTATTAATGGAAGCGGTTCAATCTCTTTAGTATGTCTGCCTATTAAGGAAAGATCTGTGACCCCGTTTGTTTTTCTAATTGACACATAGGCTTTTTCTTCTCTTATATCAAGGACAACTGCCCCGATTGGTGAACCGTCCGAATTATATGCGCCTAAAACAGAATAGACCGGAGTAGGGAGTCCCATACTAAACTCACTTGAATTATCAAAAGAATCTATTGTGAAAATTACTTGTGGTTTGCCATCAGATTGATCATAGATATTATGTTCTCCGAAAACAAGCGCTGGAAGCTGAGCGTCTCTTACAAAACCAATAAGAATGGCTTCTCCCATTGCGTCAATTTGATATTGTTCATCGTCGGGTCTTCCTGGAACTGATGCTAAGACATTTTTCCCCTCACCTTTTTCAACCATAGGATGTAAAATTTCATTCGCCTTATCTGCATAGTCTGAAAAAATACCACGAGTTCGTTTTCTAACTTCACTTGGCGATAAAGGTTCCCCATTTATTCTGCCTAATTCTTGTTGTCCTACCATATACAAAAACTGGGAGTTTGTCCCAGAGTTCTAGGCTTATATCATACCTATTGATATTTGTCAAGTTAAATGATAAAGTAAAGGCGCTTTATGCAAAGCAAAAAACAGGATTATTTGAATTTTTTTAAGACTGTAGGAAAATCCAAGAGACTGCCCCGAACCGGTTGGGTTAGAGAAAAAATAAAAAACCCGGAAAGTGCTGCTGAACATTCTTTTCGAGTTGGAGTTATTGCAATGACTCTTGCAGACAAACTTGAAGTGAGCAAAGATAAGTTAATGAAGATGGCTCTAATCCATGATTTAGGCACAGCATTAACTGAAGATATGGTTTGGATTAGATGGGGAGTTGTTGATTTGAAGGCAAGAGATAAAAAAGAAAGGGAAGAAATAAGGGGTATAGTAAGTTTATTTAGTAACATTCCAGGAGGAAAAGAATATATTAAGATTTTTGAAGAAATGACATTAAGATCGTCTAAAGAAGCAAAAGTATTTTGGCAGATTGATAAACTTGAGATGGCTCTTCAGGCCTTGGAATACGAACAGGAGCAGAAGAAAAATTTAGATGAGTTTTTTGCAACAGCAGATTTATATATTAAACACACTATTCTTAGAGGAATGTTTGAAGAGATTTTATCTCAAAGAGAAAATAAAAAAGGAGTAATCATAAATTATGAAAGTAATTGATGCGATGTCGCGTCATGTCGACAATGTTTTGCCGGACACCAAAGTAAAAGATGTGTCCCTTCTTATTTTCGGACGTGGCATAAACGGAGTTCCGGTCTGCAAAAATAGAAAAGTAATCGGTTTTATTACAGAAAGGGACATCCTAAACCAGTTTTATCCATCCCTTGATGAATATGCGCAAGATCCCTTTAGGGAAGGCGATTTTGAGGGAATGGAGAAAAAAGTTAACGACATCTTCGAAATGACCGCAGATAAAATAATGAGCACAAATATAACAAGAGTAACTCCGCAAACCCCACTTTTGCGAGCCCAGTCTCTAATGTTTATAGAAAAAGTTGGAAGACTTCCCGTTGTTGATAAAAGCGGAAATCTAATTGGGATAATTTCAAAAGGAGATATCTTTAGAGCTCTTGTAGGTGACAGACTCTTGTTTACGGAAGATGAGGATTATAACGACTGGCTTTCAAAAACATATTATGCGGCGGTTGATGTAGAAGATCGACTTTCGCATGAAATTCCGGATCTTCTTAAATTATTTACTCAACACAAAGTAAAAACAATACTGGACATAGGATGCGGGACAGGGGATCATGCAATCGATTTGGCCCGAAGAGGTTTTAATGCTGTCGGAATAGATAGAAGCCAGGGTATGATAAGAGAAGCGAATAAAAGAAAACAAGTTCTCTCAAAGGAAGCATTGGGGAGGCTTAAATTTTATCGGGGAAGTTTTGATGACTTAGATTCAAAATTTACACAGTCTTTTGATGCAATACTTATTTTAGGAAATACCTTGTCTCACAACCCTCATAAATGTCAAGAGCTTATAAAACAAACAGCAAAGCATCTCTCAAAACATGGAGTCCTTATTCTTCAAATAACTAATTTTGATAAGGTAATTAAAGTAAAGAATAGGCTTCTAAGCTTTAATTTTGCGAGGCTTTCGGGAGAACCAAATAAAGAGTATGCATTTTTAGAGTTTTATGATTCTCCTATAGAAAGACAAAGAACAATACTTAAGACTTTCGCAATTCTTGTATCAGATGGAGGCAAGAGATGGAAATCATCCGGTGTGAGAAATAGTTTAATGGCGTATAATAATAAAGAAAGTATCGGAAAAGTTTTAAGAAAAAACGGATTTTCCAAAATGTCTTTTTATGGGGGAGCATTTGACGGAAAACATTGGGACTTCTTATTTAGAAAACCATTCGCTTTAGAAAGTGATTGGCTTAATGTAATTGCAGTAAAATGAAAAAACTTTTGTTCATACTAATAATCTTTTTTATATTCTTGTTTTCTGCGGCTACCTCTTTTGCCCAAGAAACTTCAAAAGAGAATACTTCAGTTTCTACTCCTTCTTCTGTTAAGACTATCGATTACGCCCTTCCTTATCCGGGACTTCTGCCGGATAGCCCCCTTTATGTTTTAAAAGCCATCCGCGACAGAATTGTAGAAATTTTAATATCGGACCCAATTAAAAAAGCAAATTTTGAGTTACTTGCGGCAGATAAGCGTTTAAACGAAGGAGTTTCGCTTTTTAATAAAGGAGAAAAAAATTATGCACTCGCAGAGACTGCTATATCAAAAGGTGAAAATTATTTTGAAAAAGGAATTGCGCAAGTAGAAAAAGCAAAGAAACAGGGAATTGTAACAGCCGGTATCTCTCAAAGATTTTATTTGGCGTCTTTAAAGCACAGAGAGGTTATAAAAAGCTTAATAAATAAAAGCAGGGGGGATATTAAGCAAAGACTCTTGTTGGATGAAAGAAGAGTGGAAGAGTTCGAAAAAAAGTTGAAATAATTAAGCCTCTAAATACAGTCTAAATTTCCTCAAACGAACAAATTTTAATTTAGAAATTTATATATATATGAAGAATGGTCTAAGTTTTTTACTCTATTTTTTTGGTGTTTTAGCAAAATGTATAAAATCGAGGCTAAAAAAAATAATGATTACTTTTGATACAAAAATTTCTAGTTGACACGCCAGATATAGTGTAATACTATCCTTCTTGGCACTATAAGTAGTGTTGTGATCGTTGATAATTTATTTAATTCGGCGATCCGTTTTAAGCAGTTTAGCCTAAATTTTATGAAATGTCCTTACTGCGGATCATCCGAAATAGAAGTTGTAGAAACAAGAGACAGCGAAGATTTAGAAACTATTAGAAGAAGAAGAGAATGCTTAAAATGCGAAAAAAGGTTTACCACCTACGAGAGAATTGAGAACATAAATCTAGTAGTTATAAAAAAAGACGGCAGAAGAGAACAGTTTGACAGAGATAAATTAAAGAGAGGAATAATAAGATCTTGCGAAAAAACAAAAGTCTCGATGCAGGACATCGAAAGAATAGTAACGGAAGTTGAAAGAGAATTAAGAGGGGCTGATTCGGTTGAAGTAGAAAGTAAAAAGATAGGACAAATGGTGGCAACAAGACTTAAAAAAATTGACAAAGTAGCATATATAAGATTTTCAAGTGTTTTTAAAAGATTTGTTGACGTTGAAGATTTCGAGAAAGAATTAAAGAGACTTATTAAATAGGGTCTAGAAAATAGCGTCTGGAGAATAGTTAACTAAACGCTATACGCTAATAACTAATTACTAATATTTATGAAACAATTAAAAACAGAAATCATAGCGCTTTGCGATTATGCAAGCATATCAAGAGAAGGTAAATTAAGTATAAATGGAATCTTTGATGAATTAAGAGTTGCGCAATTTCCCGGTGGTGTCTCTCGTGCATTCTTTATAGCAACTGTTAGCGGAGCTCCATCCACCAGTTATAAATTGACTTTGAAAATTGAACCATCTGGGGGCTTTGCAGGCGAGCAGAGCAGCTTTAACCTTGATACTTCCACCGGCCCTAATGGCAAAAACAATTTGATAGTAGAACTTGCAGGTCTTGGATTTAAGGAAGAAGGAGAATATAAATTCATTCTTAGTGACGGAAAACAAGAGGTCGGGTCAACTTTATTAAAAGTTTTTGATCAGAAGAAATACAGTCTTAACGATATAAAATTACCAAACTAACATGAAACTTGATGGAATAAGACAAAAAGTATTTTTAGACAGGTATGCTCTAAAAGGGGAAAAAGGAGAACTCTTGGAAAATACTCCTGAGGAGATGTGGAAAAGAGTAGCAAGGGGCATTGCGAGCAATGAGAAGAAGCCCAATAGAACTCACTGGGAGAAAAAATTCTACAATGTGATGTCTGATTTCAAATTCGTCCCGGGTGGCAGAATCTTGTCCGGCGCCGGTACAGATTATGAGGTGACCTACTTTAATTGTTTTGTAATTCCATCTCCAAAAGACTCACGGGAAGGAATTTTGGAATCTTTAAAACAGCTGGTAGAAATCCAATCAAGGTCAGGAGGAGTCGGTCTTAATCTTTCTTCTCTTCGGCCAAGAGGAGCAAGAGTTAAAAAAGTAAATGGAACATCCTCAGGTCCTGTAACCTGGGCAGGATTATTTTCTTACGCAACTCATGATGTTGTTCAACAGGGGGGCACCCGACGCGGTGCAACAATGCTTATGCTTTGGGACTGGCATCCGGATATCGAGGAATTTATAACCGTAAAACAGGATCTCTCCAAAATAAACGGAGCGAATCTTTCTGTTTGTATTTCCGATAGTTTTATGGAAGCAGTTAAAAAAGATAGCGATTGGGATTTGGTTTACCCGGATTTAGATGATCCAAAATACGATGCAAAATGGAACGGAGAAATAGATGACTGGAAAAAACAGGGAGGCAAAGTAAGAGTACATAAAACCGTAAAAGCACGAGATCTCTGGAATTTAATCTGCGAAGCTGCATGGAGAAGTGCCGAGCCAGGCCTTCATTTTCTTGAGAGGAGCAATAAAAGAAGTAACACTTGGTATTTTGAAAAATTAATCGCAACAAATCCATGCGGAGAACAGCCTTTAGGCGGTTGGGCAGTTTGTAATTTGGGCGCAATGAACTTGGCGGTTTATGTAAAAAATGAAAAGTTTGATTACGAGAGCTTTTCCCAAGATGTAAAGACCGCAATGAGATTTCTGGATAACGTTATAGATAAAACCTATTATTTCTTTAAACAAAACGAAAAAGTAGCCAAAGATATCAGAAGAACCGGGCTTGGAATAATGGGACTTGGGGATGCACTTATTAAAATGAAGGTTCGATACGGAGCCGAAGAGTCACTTCCGATTATAGATAAAATTTTTGAGACATTGCGAAACAGTGCATATGAAGCATCCTGTGAAATTGCAAAAGAAAAAGGAGCATTTCCAAAATTCAATAAAACAAAGTATCTTAAGGGTTACCACATTAAAGAGCTGCCACCAGAAATTCAAAAAAAGATTGCAAAAAACGGAATAAGAAATGCGGTTCTTTTAACTATTGCTCCAACAGGAACGACATCGCTTCTTTCGGGAGTTACGTCAGGAATTGAGCCGGTTTATGAATTTACTTTTATGAGAAAGGATAGAACCGGAGAGCACCAAATGCACCATCCGCTTTTTGACCAGTGGAAAAAAGATAACCCTTCGGCAGGCTCAGGGCAAGTCCCGGACAGGCCGGATTATTTTGTTTCTGCAAATGATTTGACTCCTCTTGAACATGCACAGGTTCAGGCAGTTGCTCAAAAATATATAGATGCATCTATTTCAAAAACAGTAAATGCTCCGAATTCCCATACAATTGAAGATGTAAAAACATTGTATATGGCAGCTTATGATTTAGGACTTAAAGGAGTAACTTATATGAGAGACGGCTCAAGAGAAGGAGTTCTTTCAAGGATTGAAGATAAAAAAGAAAAACCCGCCTTCGCCGAGTCTTCGGCGGACAAGCCGGTTGTTCCAAGACCCATGCAGCTTGAAGGAGTAACGTACCAAATCCAAACTCCGGTTGGAAAAACATATATAACTATCAATCACAACGAAAGCAGGGAGCCATTTGAAGTTTTTATAACAATTGGAAAGTCAGGATCCGATGTTGCGGCAATGGCTGATGCGCTAGGACGTACGATCTCTCTAAATCTCAGACTTTTGGGCGGACTTTCTCCAAGAGAAAAGATAAGACAGGTTGTTGCACAGCTTGCGGGAATAGGAGGAGCAAGAAGTGTTGGATTTGGAAAAGATAAGGTCCGATCTTTGCCGGACGGTGTTGCAAAAGTACTTGCAATGCATTTTGGTTTTGCAGTAAACGGTCAAGTAGAAGATAAAAAAACCGAATCAAATGGACACGTTCAACCTCAAGTATTTACAAATGGCAACGGGTCCTTTAATAAAAAAACAGAAATTAAAATGGAAAATGAAGAAACTTCCGAAGTTGTTGAAATGCAGCAGCTGGCATTAGTTGGAAAGGGAAGTGGAGTAATAGAAGAGGATACTAGTTTGCATGAGATGGGTGGAACAAGCCTTTATGATCTTTGCCCTGAATGCGGTGGCGGAAGCCTGGCATACGAGGAAGGCTGCAGAAAATGTTATAGCTGCGGTTATTCTGAATGCTAAATCAAAATGAAAACTCAAAAGTACAATCCAAAATTAAAAAGTAGTACAATATAAAACCTGTATGTAGGTAAACATCGTGGAATTCGATGGAAGAGCCGCTACTGTTATATCCAGAAAACTACGTACATAAAGGTTTCCCGAGCTGGAGTTCGTTTTTCGTCCTCTTAGGGAAACCAAAGAGGATTTTTTTATGCTTCGACATGCTCAGCATAGCTCGAAGCATAGTGAGCGGAGTCGAACTATGCCAATTTATACAAGAACAGGAGATAAAGGACAAACAGGACTTTTTTCAGGTATTAGAATTTCAAAGGCAAGTCTTAGAATAGAAGCAATCGGCACGGTGGATGAATTGAACAGCGTGATAGGTTTCGCAATATCAAATATCAAAAACCAAAGATCAAATATCACAAAAGAATTGGTGGAGATACAAAGGGATCTATTTACTATTGGAGCAGCACTTGCAAACCCTAGTCAAAAAATAGATCTTTCAAAAAGAATAAGAGAGTTTGAAAATCTGATCGATAAAATGACCAAAAAATTGCCGCCGCTTTTCAATTTTATTCTACCCGGAGGAGGAAAGGCAGGGTCGTCCCTTCATTTAGCAAGAACAGTTTCAAGAAGGGCAGAGAGAAGAATAGTAAGTTTATCCAACAAGGAAAAAGTTGCAGAAGACGTTCTAATTTATATAAATAGACTTTCCGATCTTTTTTTAACTATGTCACGATTTATAAATCAAAAAGAAAATCAAAAAGAAACAATTTGGAGACCCTAGAGAAAAATTTTTATGAGAACAGAAGCATATACAGTAGGTTTTGATACAAAAAATTACCACGCGCCAATACCTGATAATTATTCTAAAGATGAGATTTATCAGAGAAGAGAAAAAAATATTAAAGATAATATAATTAGATATCTAGGAGAATACAGACTGGGAGTAAAATATGATGAGTTTTATTATTCAATCAAAACAAATGATACCGGAGAAACTTACTTGGAATCTCCTCACGCAGACCCGGGGCCCATATTAAATATTTACAAAAAAGCAATTGCCTATAGACAAAAGAGAGGACTTCCCGTGCATAGAGTAGTTGCAGAATGTTTGGGATTTGAAGAGTTGCAGAATGGAGTCGCAGACGCTCCTGTGGGAACAATGGCTCTATGGGTTAGCCCGCCTGAAGACAATGAAGAAACAAGAGAAGAAACTGGTAATTATAGCTTTACATTCATTGCTCAAGTTGTGGAAGATCCCGAAGAAGGAAAGCGCTTAAGAGTAATTCCCTATAGAAATGAGCTCGAGATAAGAGAACATAGAAACTATTTTGAGTATTTCGATGAAGACGCTCAGCACTATGCTAAAGACATAGATTTCCTAGAAAATCCAGTCATTATCGAACAATCTGAAACTATTCAAACACCCGATGACATAATAAGTTTTATCGGAGAGACTGAAAAGTTTAATATCGAATGGCGCAATAGGCTTACCTTAATAATGCCTTTGATAGGGGGATTTATTCAGATGGTTAGAGATAGGGCATCAGGCGAAGATTTGCTTAAAGCAAGATATGCAATTGAAAATGTTGTATTAGAAGAAAAAGATTACATTTTGGGCAAGGATAGGAAGCCACAGTTAGTTTTTGAAGACCAACCTGTGGTAGTCTTTGAAAGATATGGCAACATCGCTCCACCTGTTGTTGGTGGAAGCTGTGGGTCTAGTGCAAGCGGAGAAAGCAGTAGTACATTTAATAATGTTTTTCTTAAAGATAAATATGGATCAAGAACTTTTAGTTGTCCGGAATGTGGAAAGACTAACATAAGACCCGAAAACGAACTCCTTTCCAACTGTCAGCATTGCGGAAGTGATAAAGTCTCGTGCTGCGATAACGGTAAAGAGAAGTCTTCTTTTGCTATTGCCGCGTGAGGAATCTGTAAGGCAAATATAATGACACTTCCCGTGTTTCGTGGTATCATGAATTTACTATGAATGATGATGTAAAAAAAGATCAGGATGCGGTTCTACCGGTTCCTCCGCTTGTTGGAGGGCTTGCTAAAGAAGTAGAACCGTTATCGAAGGATTTGATAAATCCATCCGAGCAAAGACCGGAAATTTCTGCCGAATTGGCGGAAATTGGAGTAAAAGAAGTTTCGCAAGCTCCGCAGCCGACTCACGACCATACGAAAGCAGGTATAAGAGTTTCCCAAAGTACGGTTGAGCCAGTAACAACTCCTACTCCGGTAAGTTTTAAATCGCCGCTTACCCAAGCGGAAATGGTTGTAGCTAAAAAAAGCAGGATAACAGACGCGATTGCCTGGCTTGCGAGCACAATAGGAAGGCAAATTAAAAGATCAAAATTTAATCAACGGAAACCTTTGCCAAAATCCATATGACACTGGAGACTTTTTCGCCTGCAAATATAATAAATTTTTTTACCCTATTTTTTTTGGGCGTTCTTTCCGCAATTGCCATCGTTTTTTTGTTATTTCTCTTAGGATATGGACTGCTTCTTTGGTATAGAAACAGAAATAGGGAAAAAGAATCTCTGGATTCTACCCTTATTGAAGTTTCTCTGCCACGGGATAACGAGATTAAAATTGATGTCGCAGAGCAAATGTTTGCAAGCTTTGCATCTTTAAGGCGCGGAGGAAGATTCTCTTTTTTAAATTCCCAGCCTCATATATCCTTTGAGATCGTAGGAATGCCCGAGGATATCCGTTTTTATGTAAATACTCCAAATAAGCTTAAAGATTTTGTAGAAAAACAAATAAATGGCGCATATCCTGAGGCGGAGATAAAAGAGGTAGATCAGTCTAACTTTACAAGGGAGGGATATTCGGTAGGTAATGAGTATAATATTTTTCCAAAAGAGGGAAAGGTAGCTTTTGCCAGTTTAAGACTTAAATCCTTAAACTATATGTCCATAAAAGTATTCAAAGATCTTCCGACAGATCCGCTTTCCTCAATTACATCAGTTTTGGCAAAGATGGGCAACGGAGAGGGAGCTGCAATCCAACTATTATTAAGTCCTGCCGATTCCAAATGGAAAAAATTGGGGCGCGCTTATCTTTCAAAAACAAAAAAAGCAGAATCAAATCCCGAAACGGCAAAATACTCAGCAGATCCTAAGGAGCTCGAGGGAATAGAAAATAAAATCGGTAAGCCGGGTTTTGATGTTGTAATAAGAATTGTAGTTTCCTCAAAAACTATGGAATCGGCTCAAGCTCATTTAAATAATATCGTAAACAGCTTTAGCCAATTTGACGGATTAAATTCTTTTACAAAAAATTCTCATAGATTTAAGGGTCTTTTTATGCATGACTTTATTTATAGATACTCACCAATAAGAGGCCAAACTTCGGTTTTGACAAACGAAGAACTTGCAACTGTATTTCATTTCCCTAATAAAAGCGTTGAAACCCCTCATATACATTGGGTTACAGCAAAAAGAGCTCCTGCTCCTGCACAAATCCCTCAGTCGGGATTGTTCTTGGGAAAAAGCAAATATAGAGGAGTAGATAAGCCTATCTATATCGATATTGATGACAGAAGAAGGCATATGTACGTTATTGGCAAAACCGGTACGGGTAAATCAGAGTTTTTAAAGGCAATGATTATGCAGGACATAAAAAACGGAGAAGGGGTTGCCGTTATAGATCCGCACGGAGATTTAATTGATGATGTTTTAAAACTTATTCCCTCAAAGCGTTCGGAAGATGTTATTTTATTTGACCCCTCAGATACCCAGAGACCAATGGGATTTAACATGCTTGATGCAAAGACCGAGGAGCAAAAACATTATATTGTTTCATCAATAATAGGTTTAATGTACAAGCTTTTTGATCCTCATCAAACGGGTATTATTGGTCCGCGTTTTGAACACGCAATACGAAACGCAATGTTAACCGTAATGTATGAGAAGGGAAGTACTTTTGTTGAAGTCGTAAGAGTCTTAACCGACGCATCTTACGTTCAGGAACTTTTGCCAAAAGTGCAGGATCCAATCGTCAGGCGTTATTGGACAGATCAAATTGCCCAAACTTCGGATTTTCATAAATCTGAGGTCTTAGATTATATCGTTTCCAAGTTTGGCCGGTTTGTAACAAACAAAATGATAAGAAATATTATTGGACAATCGTATAGCTCATTTGATTTTAGACAAGTTATGGATGAAGGGAAAATTCTATTAATTAATTTGTCAAAAGGAAAGATTGGAGAGGAGAACTCAAATTTCTTAGGACTTATTCTTGTTCCAAAAATTTTAGTTGCCGCAATGTCCAGACAAGATATGCCGATTGATCAAAGGCGAGATTTCTTCTTGTATGTTGATGAGTTTCAAAATTTTGCAACGCCGGATTTTGCCCAGATTTTATCGGAGGCGCGAAAATATAGACTTAATTTAATCGTTGCAAATCAGTTTATCGGGCAAATGGAGGAAGATGTTAAGAATGCAATATTTGGAAATGTAGGATCAATTATTTCCTTTAGAGTCGGTGTTACAGATGCAAATTATCTACAGCATGAGTATCAGCCGGTCTTCACAGAAGCAGATTTAATAAATGTTGAAAGATTTAATACTTATGTAAAAACTATCGTAAGGGGCGAACCGGTTACTCCTTTTTCTATGGATTTAACGCGCGATATAAGTGAGGAGAAAAAACTTGCGAATCCCCGCGTCTCAGAGCTTATCCGCGAACTCTCAAGACTTAAGTTCGGTAAGGATATGGCAGTAGTTGAGGCAGAAATTGGCCGCCGCGCAAAGTTGTAATCCTTCCTTGCCCTTGTTCCTCCTCTTTGATAAAATTAGCATACTTTCTCCGATTGAATCGGAGTTTGCGTCCGTAGCTCAGCGGCAGAGCGCTACTCTTATAAAGTAGATGTCCTTGGTTCGATCCCAAGCGGACGCACATGAAAAAAAGTGATATGAAAAAGAAGGTTGTTTTAGCGGTTGGGGCGCATCCTGACGATATGGATTTTGGCGCATCCGGTACTATTGCAAAATTCGCAGAAGAAGGTGCAGATACCTATTATCTTATCTGTACAGACGGCAGTCGGGGTTCATCAGATCCCAATATGACTCACAAGAAGCTTGCGGTTATCAGGAAAAAAGAGCAGGAGAATGCGGGTAAAATTCTGGGTCTTAAAAATGTTTTCTTCTTAAATCACACGGATACCCAGCTTGTATCAGACCTTGCGTTAAAAGAAGATATAGTAAGAATTATCAGGACGGTTAAGCCCAATATTGTCATTACAATGGATCCGACATTTTTTTATTCCACAGAGTTTGGTTTCGTAAATCACACAGATCACAGAGCCGCCGCCTTATCGACAATGGATGCATGTTTCCCATTGGCGCGCGACAGACTAACTTTTCTAAATCATGAAAAAGAAGGATTAAAACCGCATAGAGTAGAGGAATTATGGCTGGTAAGTTTTGGAAAAGTAGAGCATCTGGTGGATATCTCAAAAACCTTTAAGAAAAAAATCAAGGCACTGGAGCTTCATAAAAGTCAATTTGAGGATTTCAAAAAAATAGAGAAGATGATGACACGCAGAGCCAAGATGCTTGGTAAGACAAAGAAGTATAAATTTGCGGAAAGCTTTGTGCGGATAAAACTTCCTTAAAGATCTGAAAGAGCTGTGGTTTCTTTTCCTCTTTCTTTTACATAATCAAGATATCTTTCGGTTGTCGAAAGTCTTTTGTGTCCTAAAATTTTGGAAATAAGAACCAAAGAAGCACCCTGTTTTAAATGATGGGCAACAAATGTATGTCTTAAATCATTTACCTTAGCATCTTTTATTTCTGCCAACCTAAAGTATCTTTCCATAGAAGTTCTGATATTTCTAACCAAAAACGGCCTGCCGGATTTTGTAATGAAAAGATGATTGTCTTTGGTTTTTGGTCTTATTTCAAGATATTTCTGGAGCGCCTCCTGAGCCCTTTTATTTAGGGGAACATCTCTTTGCCCATGTTTTTCGTAAGGTTCTATATGCAAAGAATCATTTTTTACATCTGAGACTTTAAGATTTGCCAACTCTCCAATTCTTATTCCTGTTTGAAGTAAGAGTTCAATTATTGCAAACATTCTAAGATCATTTCGTGCGGTATCCCGCAAAGCTCTGTATTCTGTTGGAGTAAGAATTCGAGGAGGTGCAAGCTGATATTTTGGGTGAGCTACTAAAAGAGAGGGGTCATCTGTAACATATTCATTGATTTTAAGAAATCTATAAAATGTGCGGGTAGAATTTATTTTTCGGGAAATAGATTTAGGGGTATATCCTTCTTTTTGCATTTTGCCAAGAAATGCTTCGATGTCTTCCCGGGTTACCTCGTTAATTTTATTTTTCTGCAGAACTTCCAAGAACGAGACGAGCTGCTCTATATCTTTGCCGTATGCTACAATTGTAGAGTTTGAATGCTTTTTAACTTTAAGAAAATTTTTGAACTCTTGGTGGGCATCCCGGAGTTTTACGTCTTTCATATAAAAGCGATGTCCTATAATATCAATAAAATCAGCTTTAGTCAAGATGGAAAAATTTTAAGTAGGTCATGAAAAAAATCTTATTCGTGATTGCTATTACAGCCTCAATATTTATTATAAACAGCCTCGTCCGCTCGATTTACGATCTTTGGGGAAAACAAGACTTAATTACAAAAGCTCAGGACGAGTTAGTAAGAGAAAAGAAGGAAAATCAAGACTTGAAGTCTAAATTATCTCAGGCTCAGAGTAGTAAATTCGTAGAAGAAGAGGCACGAAACAAGCTTTTGCTTATAAAACCGGGAGAGCAGCAGGTGATAATTCCTCAAGATTTGCTCTCATCAAGCGATTCTGCAAAAAAGAAAGACACGCGTCCTAATTTTAGAAAATGGTGGGATTTATTCTTCTAGCCTGCACTGAGCGAACTAGTGGTGAGCTTGTCGAACCACGAAGTGAGTCGAAGTGTTGCGGGGGTTGGAAGCTTTAGTCCTGAGCGAAGCCGAAGGAAAATCAGGAAGTTTTTCTTACCCGAACAACTTCTGTATCTATGCCAGAAATACTCTAATCTACTCGGCTAATTCAGGGATTTTTATTGTTGAGTTGAGAAACTCTTTTAAGAATTTCACCCTTTCCCTTCGTCCAAAATTTCTTCCCCACCTTGCCGTTTCACTTCCGTCTGCGTGAGTTTTCCATCCGCTTAGTTTTTCCATAAATTCGTGTTCTCCCCATGGAGTTGGACCTTCTATTAACCACCGTCTAGAAAGCTGGATAGTAATTAGCCTTACAGGTTCTTGAAGTGTTTTGTCTTCTCCCACCACGATTCCCACACTCTCAAATCCTTCTGCGAAATGATATACGCTAATATGAGCATAATATAAGTGTGTCTTGCCAGAATATTTAATGTCATATTGCTCCTGGAGAGGAACACCTTCAAATTTCTCATAATACCCACTTGTCATTAAATCCCCAAGCGCTTTTTGAAAAACTTGTTTTTTCAGGGCTTGCTCTGTTTCGGGCGTGGGACCTAACAGTTTTTCCCTTGTTCGTTGAAGAAATGCTTGTGACCTTTGAGTTATTGGAAAACCAACTTCTTTTAACATAAGAGGATTATAACAGAGGTGTGGATTATTTCGAGTTCTATGTGAAAATTTGAGGTTATGAAACCGATGTTGCGGGGTCAGGAGTTGCGCCTGACCTGTGAGATTATGAGCCTCACGTGCACTGTACACTACCCCGCGTGTAAGTTTTATTATACCAATTTGACCTCAATCTGTCCAACTGTTAAAATATGTGAGCTTGCCAACGTAGCTCAGGGGCAGAGCGGACGTTTCATAAGCGTCATGTCGCTGGTTCGAATCCAGCCGTTGGCACACTTCGACTCACTTCGTTCGCTCAGTGCAAGCACTTTTATGTGGTACATTTATATTCTTCTTTGCTCAGACAACAGTTTATATACCGGCTCTTCGAATAATCCCGATGAGAGATTTTCGGAACATAAAAATGGAAAAGGCGGTAGATATACAAGGTCTCACAAGCCAATAAAATTGCTTTACACCGAACAGCTTAAGTCAAAATCTTCAGCATTAAAAAGAGAAAGTCAGATTAAAAGTTGGAGTAGGGAAAAGAAATTACTAATCTTAAAATTAGATATTTAAAACTTAGGTTCTATAGCCTCAATTTTTAAGGTTCGTCCAATCCGCGGAGCAATTTTCTACAAAATGTCTTCGGATTTTTTATCTTTTATTATAATTACTTCTTGCTGTTGAAACTAAAACCTTAAAATTTGTAAACTATGGGGCTTTTTGGTATAATCCCTTGATTATGACAAGAGTAGAAGCTTTAGAAGGCGACAAGGGAACAAATAGTGTTTCCTCTTCACAAAAACCAAGCTTTAAAAATACCCTGGCATTTGTTACAGATGAAAGAGTAAGTTCTGTTCCGATAGAAACAAAAGTCCAGACTCCTCCGAGAAGCAAATGGACGACTCAATCTCAATGGGAAAGAGATTGGGAAATAACTGGAGAATACCTCGGAACAGACAAAACCCTTGAGAAAATTGGTAGAGAGTCTGAGATTAGTAGAGAGTATGTCCACCAAATTGTAAAAAAAGGTGTCAGCCAACTGTATCAAATCCAAAATGCAGAAGTTAAAAGTGAATTTTCCTTGGATCAATTTAGTTACCACAAGCCCCTACCCGTTTCTTCAAGAAGAAGAATGTCAGAAGCTCGGGGAGGCATATCTGTTAGAATAGAAAAAGCACTCTTAGAGGGGAAAACAATCCCTCAGATAGAAAAAGAGTTGAAACCAAGTCAAATTAGTCATGCAAGAGAAGCTCTTCGTGGATGGGGTATAGAAATCCCTTATAAGTTTAGCCCTATTCTTCCACGATTTGAAAAACTAAGAGATCCAAAACTTCCCGATCTAGAAAAACAGAAATTACTTGATAGTGTTGGACACGATGGAGTATTGAGAGCTTTATCTTCTGGCGAAGGGCAATTCATTATGCCTGTTTCAAGAATTGGTTGGCAAGCAGGACTGTTTTTCCGCGTCGACAAAGTTAATATTATTTGTGCACTCCTTAGAAGTAAAGGCATCCCAGCCTCCTATTTTTCACACTTTGTAAGATCTGGCGGAAGAAAAAGAGAGAAGCGCACTTACTATTTCATTTGTGCAACTGATAGAGACCGAGCAATAGAAATCATAAAAGATGCCGAGGAACTTGATCAATTTAGAGTAAATCCTGTTACCATATTTGGTAAAGCTACAGATAGAATACTTAGGATTGGAGAACTTCAGGATAGTGGAGATTACTTGCATTTAGGCCCTCTTGTTATTGAAATAAGAGGAAGGAGTCTAGGTCATATAAAAGCCGAAAATATTATTCTTGACGATTGTCCTGCTTCAGTTTTCCGATATAAGAGAAGTAGCTTCTATAGACTTGATCAAAAAGAACAACTTAGAGAATATCTTAAAAAACGCCTCAGAGAACTTAGGCTTATGTAGATCTTTCGGAGTTTAGCTTTTAACCGCGATTGCTTCTAGACTTTCTATTTTGTATAATCCTGCCTATGAGAGCAAGAGCGGAGCTGGTTAGTGTTTCAGGCAGGGTTGAAGAAGAAAAAGCTCCCGGGCAGATTATATATCTTTTTCCCGGTCAAGGAGTGCAAAAAGTTGGCATGGGGAAAACTTTATATGAGAGCTCCGAAATTGCTCGGGAAATTCTTAATCAACTAAAACCAGAATTATTAAATACCATGTTCAATGGACCGTGTGCAGATCAACTAATTAATGTACTCGATGATACCTCAAATGCACAGCCTGCCATAGTTGCAGTCAGTTTAGCAATTTATTTTGAGTTTCGTAAGATAAATCCTTTATGGCAACCCTTTGCTTATTTACCGCATAGCACCGGCCAAATAAGTGCTTTAGGGGCAAGCGGTGTTATAAATATAAAAACAGCATTGGAAATGGCAACGGTGCGAGGAAGATTAATGCAAGAAATAGGGCAGAAGGAGAAAAATAAAGGCGGAATGCTAGCCCTTTTAGGAGCAACCTTGAAACAAGCAGAAACGCTTTGTGCTAATGCTTCACAAGAGTTTGGAGAAGAAGGTTTATGGGTTGCGAATGATAATACAATAGGTCAGGCAGTTTTAAGCGGTAGAGAAAGCTATATTGCATACGCTGCGATTCATGCAGGAGAAGCGGGAATAAAAAAAGCAGTTCGACTTCCTGTTTCTATTGCTGCACACTGTCCCTTAATGCAAGAAGCGCAAGATTTGTTCGCACAATATTTAGAAAATATAAAGTTTGAAAGACCTGATTCTCCCATTATTCTTAACACGAGACCCGTGGCAACATCGGATCCTGATGAAGTAAAAACGGATTTAATTAATGGGTTAACTACGGGAGTTGGATTTAGGGAAGCTTTACTAAAAGCGTATATAAGCGGAGTTACAAGCTTTGTTGAGATCGGTGCAGGACCATTATCGCGTCTCGTGCAAAAAGCAATACCAGATTCAAGGCGATTCCAAATATCCACATAAATTCATCTTTATTCTTTCATTCTTCTTTTGATATATTTCTACATATTGCTTTGGTGGTAATTAGTCTTTATTATCAACCTATGATAAATCCCGAAGCGATTTGCGGAAATTGCAAATTTTTTGATCCAAACGGAGTTGACAGCAAACCAATCGGTAAATTAATTGGTTCAGATGCTAAAGTAATTAAGGGCTTATGTAGGGCTTCAAAAGGACTTGTTCTTGGTGAGAGACTTACTATTCAAAATTGTGCAATGCCAGACGGTACATTTAAACCACGGGAAGCAGTTATTTTTGAAGCGTAACATACCCCTCAAGCACCGCGTGCTCTGATTCAAGCCCCCGATGTGATATAATTTTTCTCACCTCTATGGTTAATAAGCCGATTGGAATTCTCGATTCTGGTGTTGGGGGATTATCGATTTGGAGGCAGATTGTTGAGAAGCTTCCAAACGAATCAACAATTTATATCGCAGATTCAAAAAATTGTCCATACGGCAGTAAATCCTCGGAAAAAATTTATCAACTTTCCAAAAAACTAATTACATTTTTGGTTAAAAAGAAAGTTAAATTAATAGTTCTAGCTTGTAATACAGTAACAGTTACCTGTTTACCTAAGTTGAGGAAGGAGTTTCCAAAAACACCGATTATTGGAACAGTCCCCGTAATAAAAACAGCCTTAGAAATTACCAAAAATAATAATATCGGAGTTTTATCAACTGTAAGAACTGCAAAAAGCAAATATCAGAGAAAATTAATACAAACCTTTGCCGGGGGAACAAGAGTTTTGAATATTGGCACAGATAAGCTTGTCCCAATTGTTGAAAGCGGAGAGACGAACATGGCTAAGATCAATAAAATTTTGAATGAAGAACTGAAACCCTTTCTGGATTTTAAAATTGATACTTTGGCTCTTGGCTGTTCCCATTTCCCATTTTTGAAAAAAGAAATGCAAAAAATTTTAGGCAAGAAAGTTCTAATTTTGGATTCTTCCCCTGCGATTGCAAGACAAGTTGAAAGAGTTCTTAAAAACAATAACGAACTTTCGGTATATAATAGTTTTGGACATACCTTATTGACAACCGGAGAGTTTGGGAAGTTCAATGGGCTCTCAAAGAAAATATTAGGGAAACGATTTAAAAATGTTTTAATAAAAAGAATTTCTTTATGACAGATAAATTTAAGGATAAGAGGATTGCAGTGATCGGGCTTGGAATAGAAGGCTTATCGAGTGTAAAATTTTTAAAAAAAAAGGGATCAAAGGTTACTGTCCTTGACAAAAAACAGGGTAAAGATTATTTGAAGAATCTAGATCGGTACGATCTGGTTGTTAGAAGCCCGGGAGTTAAATTGGAACTTTTAGAAAAATATGTATCAAGGGATAAGATAACTTCTCAAATAAAACTATTTTTCGATCTTTGCCCATGCCCGATTATCGGAGTAACCGGAACAAAAGGAAAAGGGACAACTTCCTCGTTAATTTACGAAATGCTGCGAAAACAGGACTTTGATGCATATCTTGGAGGCAATATTGGCAAGCCTCCTTTGGATTTTTTGGATAAACTTAATGCTCAATCAAAAGTTGTCCTAGAGCTGTCCAGTTTTCAACTCCAAGACCTTACAAAATCTCCTCATATTGCAATTATGCTTATGACAACGAGTGAGCATCTTGATTATCACAAAGATACACATGAATATGTTAATTCAAAGAGAAATGTCCTCCGTTTTCAGAATTCCTCAGACATTGTGATTGTAAATAAAGATTATCCGGCGAGTAACGAATCTGATATTCATACGACAGGCAAGGTTTATAAAGTATCAAGAGAGAATGTGGCTCAGGATGGTTGTTATGTTGAGGATGGAAAAATAAAAGCAAGAACCACTTTTGGTAAAAACAAGACGCGAGTTTTAGAAATTATAAAAACGGGGGAGATTCTTTTGCCAGGAAAACACAATCTGGAGAATGTTTGTGCGGCTGTTATGGCAGCAATTCTTCTGGGAGTTTCTAAAGAAAACATCATCGCGGTTCTTAGAACCTTTAGAGGACTCGAGCATCGTTTGGAACTTGTTGGTAAGGTAAGCGGGGTAAGATTTTATGATGATTCATTCTCTACGATTCCAGAGACGACAATTGCAGCGATTGGAGCATTTAAAGATCCTGAGATTTTAATACTTGGTGGATCGAGTAAGAATAGTGATTTCAAAGAACTTGGGGAAGTTATTTCATCATCCAATAACATAAAAGCAATTATTGGAATAGGAGCTGAATGGCCTCGCATTCAGCAACAATTAACAATTAACAATTCACAATTAACTATAATCGAGGGACTTAAAAATATGGGGGAAGTTGTTCAAAAAGCAGTATCGATATCAGAGCCAGGAGATGTTGTGCTCCTTTCTCCTGCCTGCGCTTCTTTTGATATGTTTAAAAACTACAAAGACCGAGGAGATAAGTTTAAAAAAGAAGTCAGAAAGCTTATTTGATACAATACACTTATGAAGAAAGTTATTTTTTCCGGCATTCAGCCATCTGGGAATTTACATATAGGGAATTATATTGGAGCGATTCAGCAGTGGGTTAAACTTCAAGAGGAAACAGAAGCATTTTTCTGTATTGTTGATTTGCATGCAATTACTGTTGCGCAATATCCTAAAACCTTAAAAGAAAAAGTCTTGGATACAGCGGCGTTATATCTGGCCTGTGGTATTGATCCAAAGAAATCTCATATTTTCGTTCAATCTGAAAATCCGGATCACTCTTACCTCGCATGGCTTTTAAATTGCATAACGCCCTTGGGCCAGTTGGAAAGAATGACTCAATTTAAAGATAAAAGTCTGAAGCAGAAAGAGGGTACGACCGCAGGGCTTTTTGATTACCCGGTTTTAATGGCAGCAGATATTTTACTTTATCAAACAGATGAAGTTCCTGTCGGTGAAGATCAGAAGCAACACACCGAACTTACAAGAGATTTAGCAGAAAAATTCAATCGAGATTTTGGGCAAGTTTTTAAAATTCCAAAACCATTGATTCAAAAAGAAACTGCAAGAATTATGAGTCTTGCGGATCCTCAATCAAAAATGAGCAAGTCGGATAATGACCCACTGGGTACAATAAATCTTCTGGATTCAGAAGAACAAATAAGAGAAAAAATAAAAAAGGCGGTTACCGATTCCGGCTCAGAAGTTAAATATGGCAATGATAAGCCGGCCATTTCAAACTTATTAACCATTTATTCGGTTTTTTCAGGAGAGTCCCCAATAGAAACTGAGGCGAGTTTTAAGAGAAAGACTTACTCAGAGTTCAAAGAGGAATTGACAAAAGTGGTAAATAAAAAATTAAAAGAAATACGAGAAGAATATCAAAGAATAAGAAATGATGAAAAAGCCTTAAGACAGATCTTGGATGAAGGGGCTAAATATGCAAGAAGTAAATCTTCCCAAACTTTAAAAGAAGTAAAAGAAAAAATGGGTCTTTCTTCTTAATTTAGAATTTACAGTTCAGAATTCAGAATCAAGCATAGATTTAGGGTTGCCCGATTAAATCGGGGTTGGCAAACAGCTTCAATTATGCTATACTTCGGTTTATGACAAGCGGCAAAAAAACCAACCCTTCTTTGGGCAGGCAGGGCAAAAAACAAAAAATCTTCAAAGTAAAACTCAATACTTCCTGGAAAAATCTTTTTCTCTACGGATTTCTTGTACTTATTGCAGGATTCCTTTTTTTAGGCGTAACGGCGCCTTTGGAACAAATAAACACAGTGCCTCTTTCTCAGGTTATCTCCGATGTAAAGGCGGGAAAAGTTAAAGAAATTTCTATACTCGATAATAAATTAACAATTAAAGAGCAAGATAAGACAGTTCAGGCTTTTAAAGAACCGGGAGCAAACACATATCAGCTTTTCAAAGATGCAGGCGTGTCTTTAGACAAAACAAAAGTTTTGGTAAAGGATGAAACAGGTTTAAACAATTGGGTCAATATTATATCTTCGATTCTTCCAATAGTATTAATGGTTGCATTTTTCTACTTTATTTTCCGCCAGGCAAGGGGAGCTCAGGAAAATATTTTTTCTTTTGGACAATCAAGAGCAAAATTATTCTCAAAAAATACTCCAAAAATAAAATTCTCAGATGTTGCAGGAGTCGATGAGGCAAAGCAGGAGCTTACAGAAATTGTAGATTTTCTTAAAAATCCCGGAAAATATAAGGCAATGGGAGCAAGAACTCCAAAAGGCGTTTTAATGGTTGGTCCGTCGGGAACAGGAAAGACTCTGCTCGCTCGGGCTACTGCGGGAGAAGCAAGTGTTCCATTTTTTTCTATGGCAGGGTCGGAATTTATGGAAATGCTGGTTGGCGTTGGAGCATCAAGAGTCAGAGATTTATTTAACACTGCAAAAAAAAGCCAACCTGCAATAATTTTTATAGATGAGGTTGATGCAATTGGAAGACAGCGAGGAGCGGGAATAATGGGAGGACATGATGAGAGAGAACAGACTTTAAATCAGATCTTAGTTGAAATGGATGGATTTGCTCCAACAGAACAACTCGTTGTTATTGCGGCAACAAATAGGCCCGATGTTTTGGATCCTGCATTGATAAGACCAGGAAGATTTGACAGAAGAGTTATGCTGGACATGCCTGATGTTGTTGGAAGAAAGGCGATCTTGTCTATTCATGCACGGGGAAAACCATTTGAAAAAAACGTAGATTGGGAAAGGGTTGCAAAAAGAACAGTAGGATTTTCGGGCGCCGATATTGAAAACATGTTAAATGAAGCGGCGATTTTGGCTGCCCGTTTGGGAAAAAAGGAAATAGATATGAAAGATTTGGAAGAAGCCGCAACAAAAGTAAAGCTGGGACCTGAGAAAAAAAGACTTCAGACAGATGAAGACAGAAAAATGACAGCATATCATGAGGCAGGGCACGCATTAGTTTCTTGGGAAATGCCGCATATGGATCCAGTGCACCGAATCTCAATCGTTTCGCGAGGGCTTTCTTTAGGACACACAATGATGGAACCAACCGAGCATGTTCATGAAACAAAAACAAGGCTTATTGAGCAGATAAGCGTGATGCTCGGCGGAAGAGCGGCAGAGAGTTTAGTTTTTTCGGAGATGACAACAGGAGCATCCGATGATATTGCAAAAGCAACGGAAGTGGCCCGAACAATGGTTGTTGAATTTGGAATGAGCGACTTAGGCCCAATAAACTTAGACGGAGAAAGAAAAAGATATTTTGAACAGTCTACTGTATCACAGGAAATGGCGGCAAAAATTGACGAGCAGGTTAAAAGAATAACAGACGCAGCTTACAAAAGAGCCGCTTCAATATTAGTTAAGCTTAGAAAAAAACTTGATCTTCTGGCTTCGGAACTTCTTATAAAAGAAACAATTGAATCGGAAGAATTCCAAAGATTAATTGGTCCAAAACCAGCCCTTCTGCCCGCCAAAGCCTAAAAGATTTCGATCTACTTTTTAATTTTCCCATTGACTTTTCCAAAACAAAGAAGCTTTTTCTTACAAAGATGAGATAAATTGTTGTTCAGTAAATCCACTTTTATAAATAGCCATGATCAGTAGAGAAAATCTCAGAACTCTTCCAGAAGAAGAAATGCAGAAAATAAGAGATAGTGTAACAAGAACTGATACGCCGCTGGCTATAGCAGTTCATGATTTTATAAGAAGGGTTGAAAAACAATCACATATACACCGTCCAGATAGTATAAAGATTAAAAACAACGGCCACTCAAGAAGGGCAGATTCTCCGCAAACCACCATAATTTCATCAGTCGCTTGATTTAAAAAGTTCACTTCGATTTAACTCAGCGTAAACTCCGTTCGTAGACTCTGGGGAGCAAGTATACTGTTTATCTAGCAAAACTCCTCTCCCAAACCCCAAATTAAATAGCTTTGATGATATAATACCTTCGTGGAGAAATTCGTACTTATTGACGGGAATGCGATTGTTCATAGGGCTTATCATGTAATGCCGCCATTAACGCGCTCAGATGGTACTCCAACCGGCGCTGTTCAGGGATTTTTCTCCATGATCTTAAAGATGATTGTAGATCTTGCCCCTGCACATATTGCAATTGCTTTTGACAGCCCAAGCCCAAACTTTAGAAAAGAACTTTTTAAAGACTATCAATCTCAGCGTCCCGCAATGGAAAGCGATCTTTCGCCTCAGTTTGGAATAATCCAGGGGATTTTAAAGAATGCAAAAATATCTGTTTATGCTGTTGAGGGTCTTGAAGCAGATGATATTATAGGAACAATTGCAGAAAAGGCAAAAGAAACCGGGCATCTGGTTTATATTTTAACCGGCGATAGAGACATGCTCCAGCTTGTAAATCACAAAACAAAAGTTTTAGCCCCGGTTAAGGGAATTTCTGAAATGATTCTTTACGATGAAGATAAAGTTAAAGAAAAATACGGCATAACACCTGAACAATTTGTTGAGCTTAAGGCATTAATGGGCGATAGCTCTGATAATTATCCCGGAGTTTCGGGAATCGGACCTAAGACCGCTGCGAATTTAATCAATGAATACGGATCCGTTGATAATATTTACAAAAATATGTCAAAAATAAAAGCTAAAAACCCAAAACTGGCAGAAAAACTTGAAAAGAGCAGAGATAACGCAAAACTCGCTCATCAGCTTGCAACAATTTTAACAGACGCCCCGTTTGATTATGATTTTTCAGACTGCGATATGAAAAATTTGGATATTTCGGGATTTAAAAAAGCCCTTGAAGCTTATGATTTTAAAACCCTGCCAAAACGGCTTGATGGAATTTTTAAAAAGAGCGGAAAAATAGAGAAAATTTCAAAAACGCAGATGAAGTTAATATAATGAGAGTTGCTCTGGTTCATGATTATATAAAAGAATATGGAGGAGCGGAGAGAGTTTTGGAAGTTCTGCATGAGATTTGGCCGGATGCGCCTGTTTATACCACAATTTTTTTACCCGAATTCCTTGGACCTCACAAAGTACGATTTAAAAATTGGAAAATTAAAACCTCGTTTCTTCAAGCTCTTCCTTTTAAGTCAAAATTGATAAGTCCGATTCGCATAATCGCTCCTTTTGTTTTTCGATCTTTCGATTTTTCTAAGTTTGATGTCGTAATCGTTTCTGCAACAGGAGCATACAGTCCGAATATGATTCGGACAACAATTAACAATCAACAATTAACAATCAACAAAAAGACAGTTCATATCTGTTACTGCCATACTCCTCCCCGATATCTTTATGGTTATGCAACAGCAAGAGAATGGAAAAATAATTTAGTTTTTCGAATTTTTGGGGAGCTTGCAAACCATTTTTTAAGGTTAGTTGATTATAAAAGCTCCCAAAATGTAGATTTTTTTATTGCCAATTCAAAAAATGTTGCAGATAGAATTAAAAAATTCTATAGAAAAGACTCAATAGTTATTTATCCTCCAGTTGATGTCGCTTGGCAACCACATTTATCAGATGACGCTCGCCAGAGTGTTCCTAAATCTTCAAAAGTTTCCCGCTCGCTAAGTGAACGCCGATACCAGAGGTTAAAGTCTAAGCAAAGTAAAACTGCATCGTCGTTCAGTTCATCTGAAAATGAATTGCCTCGCTCTTATTATCTTGCTGGGGGGAGATTAGCCAGACCAAAACATGTTGATTTAATCGTTGAAACTTTTGCGAAATTAAACTTGCCACTTAAAATTTTCGGCAAAGGGTTTGCAGGCTATGAACTAGATCTTAAGTTAAAAGTTA
>Ga0209542_10002998_pt1 | contig 36856 bp, 40 predicted proteins | sample RifCSPhighO2_01_FD_184028 | JGI IMG/M metagenome (GOLD analysis project Ga0209542, IMG submission 184028) | Soil microbial communities from Rifle, Colorado - Rifle CSP2_plank highO2_0.1 (SPAdes) (version 2) | ecosystem: Environmental > Terrestrial > Deep subsurface > Rock core/Sediment ...
GCTGTAGGGAAGCCGAAGAGTGTGCTACCTGGGAAGTATAGCCGCAAGGCCGAAACTTAAAGGAATTGGCGGGGAGACACTACAACGGGTGACGCGTGCGGTTCAATTAGATTCCACACCGTGAACCTCACCAGGAGCGACAGCAGGATGAAGGTCAGTCTGAAGGGCTTACCTGACACGCTGAGAGGAGTTGCATGGCCGACGTCAGCCTGTGCCGTGAGGTGACCTGTTAAATCAGGTAACAGGCAAGACCCACATGTATATTTAATATAAAATATACAGATTGCCTTGGTAACAAGGATGAAAGTGTGGGCTACGTTAGGTGAGTACAGCCTGAATCCCCTGGGCTACACGCGCGCGTCAATGGTGAATACAATTGGATGCAACACCGAAAGGTGAAGCTAATCCCCTAAAGTTCATCTCAGTTCAGATCGAGGTTTGTAACTCAGCCTCGTGACGCTGGAATCCGTAGTAATCGTTTGTTAGCAGCGAACGGTGAATATGTCACTGTCTCTTGCACACACTGCCCGTCAAACCAACCGAGTTATGTTATGGTGAAACTTTTCGAAGGAGAACCTTGATATGATAAGGTAGGTTAAGTCGTCACAAGGTATCTGTAGGGGAACCTGCAGATGGATCACCTCCTATATAAAATAAGAATTATAATCAAGAAAACCTTGCATTTTACAACACTCTTTAGAGTGTGATTTGTTTTGGTTTTCTGGATGCAAGAAAATTCTTTAAAAGGAATTTTCTGCACAGAAAATGCAGCGCGTTTTCTTGTGATCCAAAATTGAAAACTTTAAAAATATAACTACATTCTTTAGAATGTAGTTTTCAATTTATGGACATAATGAAATGATTGCTTCTACATACATTTAAGATTATCATCTTAAAAATTAGACGATTAAAAAGCCTTAAAAACTATCGTGCCCAAAAAATAATTGGATACCTAAAAAAGAAATTGTGTATCTTTTGGGCCCGTAGTCCAACGGCAGAATACCTGTCTTGCATCCGTAAGGGAACGCTGTTCCCTTAACAATCAACCTTCCCTCGACACGGAAGCCGAATTCTCTCGGCACCTTGACGGAATTCGAAGGAGGATCAAGAAAATTAACCTTCCCTTTTTGGGAGAGATAAACAAGCAAGAACACAGGAGTTCCGGGTTCAATTCCCGGCGGGTCCATAATTTTTTAAGATAATAATGTTTAGAAAAAAATTTAAAATTAACAAATCAAAAATACAACGGAGAAAATAGAAAATGATAACAAGAGAATATATTGAAGGATTAAAAATATTCGGAGAATCTGTTCAGATTAAAGACACAAATGCAACTTATGTAGGTTATTTTTACTTACATCTAAGTAGAGGAAGAGAAGATGAGTTTTTTATCTCAAACAGAAAACTTTCTCAATTAGAATCTGCTCATCCAGAGGATGTAAATGGATATTAAAGAAATTAAGAAATCAACCATCTTGAAAGAAAAGTTTCGCAATAAATTCACAATCACAAATCATATTCAACAAATTTAAGTTGATTGCGACGAGAAATCGTCAAGTGGTTCAGTAAATTTTACTGGATCATTTTGAGAACAAAGAAAAATCCAAGGTTTTGTGGCATCGACGGATTGCACGAAAGATGCCACTGTTCAGTGTTTCGAGGAAAATCGAAAAAAACCAGCGGGTTGTTTTCATGTTCGATGAGATAAGCACAAGAAGAATCCCGGTAATTGTAACTAGGTTAAAAGCATACTACTATTTATACTGTTAGACGAATAGCTTGGTTTTGGACTTGATGAAGGACGTGGCAAGCTGCGATAAGCTTAGGGGAGCTGCATGCAAGCTTTGATCCTAAGATTTCTGAATAGCGCAGAGATGCGAAACTACGCTGGGAATTGAAACATCTTAGTACCAGCAGGAAAAGAAAACAATATGTGATTCCCTTATTAGCAGAGAGCGAAAGGGGATTGGGGCAAACTGAATCTTCTCTTGAAAAAGAGATAGAGATGTGGTGAGATAACTGGCTAAGTCAATAACTCAAAGTTGCCTGGAAAGGCACACCTCAGAGAGTGATAGTCTCGTAGAGGAAGTTGATACGCTGGTCCTCAAAAGAGTAGGGCTTCCTGGATTGGAGGTCTGAATATGGCAGGATTAACTGCTAACCCTAAATATAACCAAAGTCCGATAGCGCACTAGTACCGCGAGGGAAAGCTGAAAAGTACTCTTAATAGAGGGTGAAAAGATTTGAAATCTAACAGTTACACGTGGTTACTGGTCTTAACCTGCTTTTGCAGGAAAGATTTGTAACGTACGTTTTGAAAAACGAGCCAGGGAGTTTATCTATGTGGCGAGGCTAACCTTTTTTAAAGGGTAACCAAAGCGAAAGCAAGTCTGAAAGGGCGTTAGTCACATGGGTCAGACCTGAAGCCAAATGATCTATTCATGGACAAGGTGAAGTCTCTCGAAAGGGGGATGGAGGCCTGAACCGTTGTTGTATACATGCACTCGAATGATCTGTGAATAGGGGTGAAAAGCCTATCTAATTTGGCAATGGCTGGTTCCTGTTGAAATATGCCTTCGTATAGTCTTGTCTAGTTTGTTAGCGGTGTAAAGTACGGATGGAACTTGCAGGGGCTAATGCTTACGGAGTTTTTTCCAACTCAGAAGCTGTTAACTACTTAAGACAGGAAACAGGGGGGGTGTGTAAGATACTTCTCCGAGACCCGAACAAGGGAGACTGAAGTTAAGGTCCCAAAATTTATGCTAAGTGTATCAAACTCTGTCAGAAATCTGAGACACTAGGGATGTAAGCTTAGAAGCAGCTATCATTTAAAGAAAGCGTAACAGCTCACCTATCGAGATTCCTGGCGAGGAAAATGGACGGGGCTAAGCATGATACCGATACTTCAGAGGCCTTCAGTTGAAGGTTCTAGTAAGCAGGCGTGGTTTCTGCGCAGAAGGTTTTCCTAAAGGAAGGCTGGAGCGGAAACTAATGAGGATCCTGGTAATAGTAGGATGTGATTTTCTTGAGAATAGAAAACGTCGAAAGGGTAAGGTTTCCTTGGCAATATATTTTAGCCAAGGGTTAGTCAGGACCTAAGTTGTATCCTAACCGAATATGACGATGGATAGCAGGTTAATATTCCTGCACCGGTTGAATCTTTTGCAGTACTAATGCTTTCGGATAGGCGTGCACCTCACGGGGTGCTCTGGTAAAGAAATTCTCCGAGGGTAATCCATAGACGAGAGTGAATTTATTAGATGAAAAACGCTGGTTCCAGGAGCCAGTGAAAAATAGTATTGTTTAACGGACTCAACTGCCTGTACCCACAACCGACACTGGTGCCCTAGCTGAGTAGGCTAAGACGTGAAGGGTAAAACCAACCAAGGGAATTCGGCAAGCTGGCCCTGTAGCTTCGGCTCAAGGGGTGTCTATCTTTGTGTTTTGTTTCTTCGGAAGTGAGATGCATTGGTAGATCTCAGTAACAAGGACGGCCCGACTGTTTACCAAAAACATAGCCACGTGCTAATCTGAAAAGACTTGTATACGTGGTGAGACCTGCCCAGTGGTGGTGTGTCAAACTCCTTTTCAAGGGAGCTAAGCCCCATTAAACGGCGGGGGTAACTATGACCCTCTTAAGGTATATTACAATGCCTTAGTAAAATCTGGCTATATGCTGGAAACTCCGAGAATGTCAAACTACAACGATAAACTTTTAAGTTTAGTTCGCGTGAAAATGTTATGACTGCGGACAATCAGCAGGAAAGACTAGAATAAAAAAGATAATAATTAATTCTAGAATCCTCAGAGACTATACGCCAGACTTGAAGTGAATAAAATAATTCGTTCGCTTTGCTCACAATTTTTATGGCTCAAAACAAACTTCGTTGAGTTTTTCGCTGATAACTAAATTATCTACGGAAAAATCAGGCGGAGCAGATTTTGAAGTTAATATTAATCGAGCAAATTTTATTTTAAACTTTAAGAAGATATAGTCCGAACTTAATGGCGACATTAAGAGCAAATCAGAAATGATTTGCCTTCGAGAAATAATAATTTTCGAATGTAACAAAATTGAGCGTAATACCTTGTCATCTGAATGGTGACTTGCATGAATGGTTTAACGAGGTTGTCACTGTCCCTGGTTGGAGCCCTCTGAAAATACTGCCTGGTGCAAATGCCAGGGACACCTAGTGGGAAGTGAAGACCTTGTGGAACTTTACTGCAACTTGTTGTTGTGAATTTAGATGAAGTGCATAGAATAGGTAGGAGTATAGATGCCATGATTTTGGTCATGGTGGAGCGACCATGTAATACTACTCATTTTATTTAAGTTTGCTTACCCTTTATGGAGACAGCAGCAGGCGGGCAGTTTGGCTGGGGCGGCGCCCTGCCGAAAAGATATCGGTAGGACCCAAAGACAAGCTCATCCAGCTTGGAAATCTGGAGTTGAGCGCGAGGGCAAAAGCTTGTCTGACTGTATTCTGAAAAGCAAGGAATGCAGAGGCGAAAGCCGGGCCTAGTGAACCCACATGCTTTTTTAATAGGAGCTGTGTCTGATAGAAAAGTTACCCCAAGGATAATAAGCTGGTCGCGCCCGATAGTCCAAATTGACGGCGCGGTTTGGTATTTCGCTGTCGGCTCTCCCTATCCTGCGCGTGCAGAAGCGTGCAAGGGTGCCGGAGTTCACGTATTAAAAGGGATCGTTAGCTGGGTTAAGAACGTCGTGAGACAGTTTGTATAATATCTACTAGGTGTGTTGTTGTCTGAGTGGAACAATCTTCTAGTACGAGAGGAACGGGGATTGGATGCCTCTGGTGAGCAGTTGTCAATTGGCAGGCTGCATAGCTACGCATTGTGTGGATAAGAGCTGAAAGCATCTAAGCTCGAAGCCATCCGCAAAACGAGACAACTAAGGCCGTCATAGAAGATGACGTTGATAGAGTTCTTGTGTAAGATTCAAGTCCGCAAGGGCGAGAATTTCAGCATAGAACTACTAAAAGCTTTATTTGTAATATGCTATAACCGCAAAAATTATAATTCAGGGATTCTTCTTGTGCTTATATTTGTTGAATTATTTTTTAGGGGGGATTAATTAGATCTAAAATTTTTAAGATACATATAAAGTTTAGAACAAATAAAAAATCAATTAGAAATAATATATAAAGAGGAATTTTATTTACTAATGAAAAAGTGCTGAGATACGAATATTTACCTCATTAATAATTGACATAAAATTTATTTGAGGATAGTTCTTTTTAATAATTATTGCACTACATTCAAATCTTCACAACCCAAAATTCTCAATAAAGTTCTCTATAGATTTATATTCTATTAAAAAATCCTGGCCTTTTTTTGTCAGAGAGAAAAATTTTTTGTCATCGTCCCCAACTTCCAGCTTAATAAAACCTTTAGTTATTAATTCATTAATATAGTCCTTAAACATCTGGGGGGATAAATTAGAATAAAACATCAACCTAGTTGGTTTTATCTTCCTATTCTGATTTATTGTCTTAATTATATCTCTAATAACCTCAAGTCTCTCTCGTTTTTTTGTCGCAGCCATTTTATTTTTTAGTGAATTTAATCACACCATATAAAAATAAAAAGAAAACTGCAAGATTGATAATATAGATTCCTGATTGGATAATTTTATTCCAGTCTAATATAAGCGCGATGAGCGCGTTAAGCAGCCAGGCGATTAAACTTAACACCATAGCAATAAAGTAAAATTTCAAAAACTTTCCTGGTTTGACATTTTTCCTATAATTATTATAAGCGATAATTGAAGCAATTATAAAAATTATTATCTGCGAGAAGAACATAAAATAATAAGTCTCCCAGATATTATCAAGCAAAACAACAATCAGCGACATAAAATAGAATACTGCTATTCTGAAATGGAAAAATGAGCTGAATGGGTTAAACTTTCCTTCGAACTTTTTCCACAGCAGGCTGTAAATTAAGAAGAATCCTCCCATAACAAGGAAAAATTCAAACAAGAATTCAATTGCTGAATAATAAACTCCATCAAAAGACTTATAGATAAGTTCTGCACCTAAAATATACCTTATAAAAAACCCTATACCATAAAAAAAGAAAGCGTTTCTAAAATACCGAATTCCCCTGTGCAGACTTAAATGAAAAAGCCTGTGTGTTTTAACTACTATCACCAAACAGATAAATATAATTATAATAGCATAAAAGATTTTTAATATTTCTTTGTTTTGAATGGCAAAATTCAGCAAGTCCATATATTATTATTTTATCAGAGATATTTAAAATTATATGTTAAAAATTATAGAGGATTGCTATATATTCCTCCTTCTCTTTATTTATAAAGAAATCTAAACTGAAATTATTGTAAAAGAGGAAATATTCAAATGACCTCTTTAACCTCTATAAAACCTCTAACTATCGGCCCTGTAAATCCTCTGGAAGAACAGGGCCCTAGTTCTTTTAATTTATATCTTAAGATATTATTTTAATTCTTAAAATGTTGGTGTTGGCTCTGTGTTATATTCCAAGGAAAGCAGTTCAACTCTTTCATTATTATTTAAATCAATTTCAAGCACAACACCGCCTGCTTCAGGGCAATAATACTTGTGCTCTTTAACATCAGGCTCAAGAGGAGTATAATCAAGAGTTTTTACGCAATTAGTGAATTCACCAAAAGGCACTGATACAGATTCATTTAATGCCAGAATATCTGCTTTATCTTCTGCTTCTCCTTTGTAATATTCCTGCTTATAAGTTTCACCAACCTTTTGTTCTGCTTTCATGATAATTCCTGGTTTCGCACCATCAACACCAGCTTCCCAAGAACCTTTATAGCTAACTATTTTCCCATGTAATATTTCTTTGGATTCTTCACCAAAATACCAAACATTGCCTTCTTTATCTTGTGCATAATAATCTTTTGTATCCTCTATTAAATCGCCATTAAGCCAAACGCGATCCCAAACAATAATAGTTTCAATACCCATTAATGATTTTTTCTCACTTGTAACATAAACTTCTATATGCTCTTTTCCATCTTCGGTTTTTGATTCATAAACCATTTTTTACCAGGCATGATTGTAAAATATTTGTTTGTAATATTAGATGTAAAATCTGCTGGGTTGATCTGAGGATTATACTCTTCAGATTTATTTAGAAAATCATATTTTTTTATTTGTAAATATCCAAATATTAAAAGCAATGTTATTATTAATAATGCTACAATTAGTCTTTTATTATACATAGTAGTTATTTATATTAATAAGGATATAAATATTTCTAAATATTTATCCTTTTTTTATTAAATTTGCCAGAAACTCCTTGGATTTATGCTCTCGATAATAAGTATACCATGATGGTTTCATGCTGACCCTTTCTATTAATCGCTTTTTTATGATTTGTTTATCTTTGTCTGTTGGAGACCAGTTTCTAACAAACTCCTTTGGCAATCCCATAAGAGAAATTTTTTTCTTTGGCTGAAATCCCCTTTTTTGCATTTCTTTTCTTAATTGTTCATGGCGATTTTTAAGATATTTTAATTTATTCTTAAAGAATAAAATATGCCCTGGACCTAATAAATAATTAGCGGGTATTTTATCAAGACTGGTTTTTGGATGTTTTTTAACATAGCCAAGAAGCATAATAATTTCCTGATATTCTGCAATTAAATGCTGGTCTGCTAGATTTCTTGGATTAATGATGTTGACACGAACCATAAATGAGCAAGGTAATTAGAATATAAAAACTATTTATTATCCTTATGTCTCTCAATTTCAAATATTACAAATACAATCTTGGGGAAAAGCCATCTTTATATTTTAAAAAATTATTACCCTTTATTAAAAAAAAGGAAAATAATAAAGATTTTAGATTTTGGATGCGGTAATGGAAGAAATTCTTTTTTTCTTAAAAGTAAAGGGTTTGATGTTTTTGCTATAGATTCTGAACCAGTTATTTCAAAATCTAAAATGGAATTTATAAAATCAAATATTCCTTTCAAATCATATACTCTGAATTCCACAAAAATTCCTTATGAAAAAGAATCCTTTGAGGGAATTATTGCATGGAGGGTTTTGCATCGTGGATTTAAAAAATATAGACAAAGACTTCTAAAAGAATTATATCGTATTCTAAAAAAGATGGCTATTTGATTGTTGCTGTTTCAACTGATAAAGACATTGAGCTTGATGGAACACGAAGATACCATAAAGAAGTAGAAAAAAATACTTTTGAATATATTAGCAAAGGAGTTAAAAATAAAAGACATTATTACACTGAAGAAGAAATTCTTAGTGGTGAAGAGTTTCCTAATTTTAAAATTATTTCTTTAGACAAATTTAAAGAGAAAACAGGGCATAAAGATAAAGGATATTTTAGATACTATTGGAGAATTATTTTACAAAAAAAGAATTAAGATAACGGCAGACTCAAAAACTCTCCCTTCGGCTCTCGGTCACTAATCTCACCTAACAAAAATCAATAAGCTAAATTTTTTTCTCCCCTATGTTCTTGTTCTGGAGATATCACTTTTGTTGTATGTTTTGCTTTTTTTGCTTTTTCTTTTGCCATCTTTTGCCCCTCTTCAATTGTCATTTCTTTTTTTTCCTCTTCTTCTTTTTCTTCTGTTTTTTCTGCTTCTTTTGCTGATTTTTCCTCTACTTTTTCAGAAGGCTTTGGTTTTTTTGCTGTAATCTTTTGGGCTTTTGCCTCTATTTTTTCAAGCTTTGATTTTTTCGCCTTAAATTTCTTTGGAAACTCTTCAGCAAGCTCAACTCTAACTATTTCCTGTCCTGCTTCTTTAACTGCCTTGACCTTAACTTTATGAGGGGGATTTTTTATTCCGCGGCCCCAAAGATATTCATTAAGATAAGTGTCTATTTTTATCTTATTTAAATCTCTATCACGAATTTTCATATGCCTGACTAAAAATTCTTTAACTGTTTTAACAGCCTTGTTAGTCTTTTTGTATCTTGGAACCGGCCTGCATTTCTCCCTAAGTGGAATTGTATATTCTCTCTCGATTTTTTCTCCAGCAATTTTTTTAGATGATTTTTCTGCCATTTTAATTTAATATTCTATTGTTATTATCTTTAAATTTAATCACATTATTCTTTTTCTGCTTTCCATCTTTTTTTTGGTGATTTTCCTGACATTTTAATTTTACTATCTTTAAATTTAACCGCATCTTATTTGAACTTGATTTTTGAATTTCACTTTCTATATCCATTCCCATATCTTCTATTTCGTCGTCAGATAATAAAATATTGTAAGTCTCTATTTTATTCAAAAAATCTAAGGTAACCTTTTCACTGCAATATTCCTCTAGTACCTTATTTAAGGATTCATCAAAATAAGAGATGTATTTCCTACTATATATTTCGTTGTTATAATCCATTTTATCCTAGATGAGATTTTCTCCTTTTACCTGGTTTAATATGCAATTTTGTGCGCCTCCAGGATCTCCTGTGCCTTGTTATGTTAGATGGATGAACTTTCTTGCCAACTCCAAATTTTTTGAGAATTATCCAAATTGGGGCCCATTTTGTTCTTCTATTTTGCTTTGCAAGCTTCTCTTTTTTACCAGGATATTTTATGCCCATTGTAATGAAACGGCGTTTCCTTGACAATCAACCTTCCTTAGGCACTAAAGCCGATTTCTTTCAGCGCCTCGACGGAAGTCGATATCAATTTTACGCTTTCTTGCCCTCCAAATTTTTATTTAATTGAATTGTTTCCATGTAAAATTATTTTATTGATTCTAAAAATTTAATTCCCTTGTCTGTCATTTGTCTTCCTGGTTTTCTCTCACGAACTCCTTTTACTGTTTTTGCAATCTCAGTAAACCCTGCTGCATCTGACTGCTTTAGAATAGTTCTTATAATCTTGCCAGAAGCTTTTTTGAAATGCTCTGGCTTCATACCCCTATTTTTTCTTGAGCCATATCTTGTTCTTAATCTTGAAACACCTATAATTTTTTTCTTATTAACCTGCCTTAAAATACTGGCGGCTCTTTTATGCCAAAAGTCAGGATCTTCTATAGGCCTTTTTTTAGAATGCGCTGATTTAACAAATTGGGCCCATTCCGGCTCTTTAAACTCTGGAACACTCTTAAGAGCTTCGGCTAGTTTTTTATTATATTCATGAGGATTTGATTCAAATATATTTGACATTTTATTCTTTTATCTTCTGTAAGAAGATAGTTATTTTTATTTAATGACCATTCCTTTCGGAATTAGATCAGCGGTAATTTAACCGCTATTTAGTCTAAAATATAGAATAAAAAGGATTTATAAATTTAATGATTGATATATTTTTATACCCTTTATCATTAAATATATGATGGAAAGAGATGATTGGGATTATCTTGTTGATGCTATTCTTGGTTTGGCATTTTTAGGTGTTGCAATTACAGGAATTATTAAATTAAGAATGGTTATGAATTATCTCGGATTGGAATGGAATAATCCTATTGTGCAAACTCTCAGCAAAATTCATGATATTTCCGGAATTGCCTTAGTTATTTTTGTATTAATTCATTTAATTCTTCATTGGCAATGGATTATTGGCAAGACAAAGCATCTTTTTGGTATTGAGATTGAGGAAGAGAAAAGTTAAACTCTCACCTTCCGCAACTTCTTAATTGCTATTGTAAATCCTATCACCTTGGAAGAATAGTTTGGGCCTAGTTTCTCAAGAATTTTATCTGTGTATTCCTGTACTTTTTTCTTTCCTTCTCTGCCCTCTGGCCTTGCGGATTTTAGAACAGAAATTTTTATATTTTGATGATTTTTTAAGTGATTTTTAAGAGTATCTATAAAATTATCTGTAATTCCCTGTTTTCCTAATTGAACAAAGCCTAGTTTAGCCATTTTATTTTTTCACCTTTATTATATCTTCCTTTCTTGCTATAATAACTTTTGCATCTCCTACTCCAAAAGTTCCTGTTTTCATGCCTTTTGATTTGTAAACATTTTTTCCTATAAAAGAATTCACTTTTACATCGGATTTATTATCACGCCAATCTTTGCTGTATGCGGCGCAGATTGCTGCTAATTCTTTTTTTTCTTTTTCTGTTAAAGATTCAAGAGAAACACAAAACGGGCTTCCTGGGACAACAGTGTGCATTATTAGGTTGTCTTCTCCAATAAATAATTTAACAAGGGCCTCATTCTGTTCTTCATTTTTTCCTATCCATATAGTTTTTCCTGAAGAAAGATTTTTTATTCTAAAGAGATTATTAGATTTTATTAGATAATTATCAACAGCCATTAAGCAGGTTTTTTGATTAGGCCATTTAAGCATTTTTATTGCCTCTTCGGAAGCTGCCCATGTGTAATCTGAATGCTCGTGGCCAATACTTATTTTTCTTTTATTAATTTCAGATGCATAAAGGGAATAACTCTGCCCAATATATCCAGGCCTGTCTTCAAATGTTTTATTGTAGAAGTATTTTCCAGATATAGGGAATTTTTTTATATTTAAAACTTTTAATCCTGTTTCTTCCATAATTTCTCTTCTTACAGCATCCTCGGCAGTTTCCCATTTTTCAACGCCTCCTTTTGGGAACTCCCATCCATTCCAGTGAAGTTTTCTCTTTAAAAGCAAGTAATCTATTTTATTTTTTTCTTTAGAATATACAACAATAAAAATTGCATTTCTGTATTTATCTTCCATTTTTGTGCTCTATTGCTAAGATAATTTTATTTTTAAAGTATTTGAAAATAGATTTATTCAAAAAAGTTAAGAAATCTTTATAAAGAAGATTGATTAACAAAAACTATTAAAATGAGGTCGAAGAGGTTTTCGCTTTTATTCGCTGGGATTTTATTGTTATTCTTAGTTGGAAATGCTGGTGCTGTTCCAACAGGATTAGATATTAATTTTCCTGTAGAAGGAAATAACTATAATAATAATGTCACAACAATAAATTGGAGTTTTTCTGGAGCATTAAATTCTACTACAGATAAATGTTGGTATGAATTAAATAGTGTATCATGGACTGAATTTAGCTGTTCTGATAATATATTAACTGTTCCAACTTCAATAGAGGGGAATAATACATGGAAAATAAAAATTAATGATACTCTTAGCGATGTAACTAAAACAACTAACTTTTGGGTTGACGGCATTGCTCCTGTTCTTGCTGTTTTAGATCCTTTAGGAAATATTGGGTACACAAACACAAATAGTTTAAATCTGATAGTTAATTTATTGGAGAATAATAAAGGGGGGTATGCTGGAGACGTTTCTGGTTCTCCAGATAATTCTAATAGATATATTTGGAGAATATTTGAATACCCTTTAGGTGGTGGAACTTGGAATTCCTATACACTGAATGCTTCAAATATTTCTGATGTTTCAACTACTCTAACAAATCCTGGAGACCAGCAAGAAGGCAACTATACTTATAATATAAAAGCAAGAGACAAATATCCTGGTGGCTCTACAATTCGTGAGGTTCAAACTTCCGGAGTAATAATAAGAGATATTACACCTCCTTCTAGTGTAAACATCAAAAACCCTGCTGACAACTCAAACAACACCGGAAGCTTCAGCATAGATACAAATGCAAGTGATAGTTTAAGTGGAGTGGCAAGTATGAATGTTTCTATAATTAACAGTTCAGGAATTATTATTGATGATTTAAGTTGCTCGATTTACAGTGATTCTTGTGATACTATGTGGGATTCAACAACAGTCGCTGACGGAACATATATTATAAATGCGACTGCTTATGATAAAGCTGGAAATTCTAATTCAACGAGCATAACAATAAATATAGACAACACTGCCCCAGAAGTTTATTTTAATACTCCTGCTTCAGGAATTTATAACACCAGCCAGATAATTAATATTAGTGCATTTGATGTTAATCTTGGAATTTTAGAGCTTCGCGATTATTCTTCCCCTAATTTTACTATTATAAATAGCACCTTGGCTAGTTCTTCTTATGGAGAAATTATCCATACTCTAATTTCTGAAGGAAATTACACTCTCTTTGGAAATGCAGGAGACACATTCGGAAATACAAACCAGACAGAAGTCAGAAATATTATAATTGATTTAACTGCACCAAATATCAATGCTGGTGCGGATGTTATGACAAATTCTCAAATAACAAAAAATGCTATAACATATGATGCTCTATCAGGAATAAATTCATCTTCTTATTCTTGGACTCCTGAAGCCTGGCCTGTTGGCGGAAATATAACTTTCTCTAATGCAAATACAGAAGATACAAACATTTCTGCAGATTTAGAAGGGACTTATACAATAAGATTAACTGTTGCTGACAATGCTGGAAATTCAAATTATTCTGAGTTCAACTTAACATGGGATACAACTGCTCCTATAATTGCCTTGAATGGTTTAGATCCTTTAACTATTGAAGCAAAGAACCAAAGTTATGTTGAGGCTGGTGCTAATTATTCTGATGCTCTTAGTGGAATTAATAATTCTAGTGAAGTTATTGATAATTCAAGTGTTAATGTAAATGTTATTGGAACTTATTATGTTTCTTATTATATTAAAGATAATGCAGGAAATAATGCAACTGTAAATAGAACAGTTTATGTTAACGATACCACAATTCCTGTTATTACATTAAATAGTGCAAATCCTCAAACTATTGAACTTGGTGTGGCATATAGTGAGCTAGGAGCTACTGCCTCAGATAATTATGATGGAGATATTAGTTCAAATATAACAATTGATAGTTCAAGTGTTAATACTAGTGCTGTTGGAAGCTATAATGTTACATATGATGTGAATGATTCAAGCAATAATCCTGCTGCACAAGTTATAAGGACAGTTTATGTGAATGATACAGCATCTCCAATTGTAAGTCTTTTAAATCCAAATAATAACATTCCATTTGCTTTTGGAACAAGCCCTGTTGCATTGGAGTTTAATTATTCTGACCCATCAAATGTTAGTAGCTGTTCTTTATATTTAAATAGTGCATTAAATATAACACAAGCAAACAAGAATAATTTCAGTGTTATTGGGCTGTCTTCTGGATTATATTCGTGGAGTGTCAGTTGCAACGATAGCCAGAATAATATTGGAAATTCAGAAACACGATATCTTACAATCTTAGAAAATCTTATAGAAATCTCAGAATTTTCTAATTATACCAACTTATCTGCAGAAGGAGATATCAGCAATGTTTCATATTTCTTTGTACAAAATGAATTTGGGATGGTTAATTTTACAGAAGCTATAAATTTCTCTTCTGGAACAGACTGGACAAAATACATAAATATCTCTTTTAACAGGATTGATATTGATGCTGCAACTTTCTCTGAGTTAGACAAATCTGCAGTTATAGAATTATATAATCTAACATTTAGCGATCCTAGAATATTAAAAGACGGGGCTGTATGCAGTGATTGTGTTGAAACCAGTTATATTGGTGGAACTTTTATATTTAGTGTTAGTGGATCTGGAATTTATTCAGCTGAAGAAACACCAAATAGCCCTCCTCCCTCAAATGGAGGCGGGGGCGGTGGATCTAGTATTCAGTATTACAAATGCGGAGAATGGGGAGAATGGTCTGTATGTAATAGTGGACAGCAAACAAGAGCGTGTTTAAATAGAATATATTCTAATGCATTTGAAGGAGTGAGATTATCTAATTTTAGTGATATAGAAACAAAAGATTGTGCAACACCATCGGAGAGTTTAAATTCAGAAGAAAAAACAGAAGATAAAATATCAGATAATGAAAATACTCAAGAAGAAGAGGTTTCTGCTGGTGCAGGAATTACTGGAGGGATAATAGGGTTTGTCAAAACTCCTTATGGAATTTTCTCTATAATATTCGTTGTTGTGATATCTGCGGCTGCAGCAACTATTATCTTCAGAAGGAAATATTTAAAAGATATGAAGGATATCAGGTTTTACAAGAAACCATTTAATGAGAGGATAAAAATTAGCCCGCCTTATTAAATTCTAAATAAGTCAGAATTGGGATGTACAGTCTGTGAACATATCCTAAGGAAGATAATTAGATATCACCTCTTTTAATTATAAGACGCGATTATAAACAAATAGAATAACATAATATTTAGAAATTGATTATTTTATTAATAACTTACCTTAATTTATTACTAATGTCATCTTAGTCTCCTTAAACAAGGATGCATCATTAATTTAGTAGGTGTAAATAATAATCGTTTATTTAGGCCTTAAATGCCCCCATTTTTCTAAAGCTTGTTGGAGTTCTTTATGAGTACCGGCATATTCTTCTAATGACAGCTTTTTATTAGTAGCCTCGATTGCCTGTATTGCTGCTTTTGCGCCTGCTCTTGTTCCTTTAGGATGGCCGTGGATTCCTCCTGAAACAAGTAAAATCATGTCTTTGCCAAAGATCCTCATTACATCTGGGACTAAACCAGGATGCAGGCCGCCAGAAGAAACAGGAAATGCTGGCTTGATATTATCCCAATCTTGGTAAAGGATTTGGTTTTTATCCTCTTCCACAATTTTATTTCTTAAAATATCTGCGATATTCTGAACTTCATGTTTTGTGCCAACTAATTTTCCAACAGCTGTTCCTGCATGTATTTGGTCTACACCAATTAGTCGCATTAGTTTTGCAAGAAACTGCATTGTAATTCCATGCTTTGGATTTTTGTCAAAAGATGCATGCATTGCTCTATGTGCATGAATTGACATTTTATAATCTCCAAGAGTATCTCGAAGAGTTTGAACAGCAGATGTTCCAGTAACTACAACGTCAATCATAGCATACTTCCAGCCATAGTTGTGAAGCAACTTAGCGCGCCTCTCCATCTCTTTTGTTTCTGCTGTAATATTAAGGAGAGCGTCTTTAACTTCACCAGTTAATTTCTCTGCTTTATCTCTCTGTTTTGCCATGAGTTTTACTCTTTTAGAAAATGGATTAAATTTTTGAGAAGATAAATTTTCATCATCTTTAACCAAATCAAAACCCCCCATCCATGTTTCAAAAGCTATGTCTGCATGCTCTTTATAAGAAAAACCTACTTTTGGCTTAGGAACAGCGCCTGTAAGCGGCCGGTCATAAACTTTGAAGTATTTTCTTAATCCAGAAATTCCCAAGTTCGGGCCTTTAAAATTTTGGATATATTCTTTAGGAAAGGAAACATCAATTAAACGCAGGTTTTTGAGGGCTTTCATCCCAAAAATATTGCCTGCCACTCCGCTCAAAAGCTGGGGCGCATTTCCTTTTTCCCACAAATCCAAAGGATAAGCCACTTTTACAAAATTACCATTCACTTCAAAAGAAGTTGCCATTAATTTTTTCATTCTTGGCGGCAGTTTGAAAAGAGTTGTCCAAGTTCCTGTAGAACTCTCTGAGGCTATTCTACCAATTGCCTCTTCTTTGCTAACTCCTTTATCAGGCTCGAAATAAAAAAGTGCAACTAAATCTGTTTTACTGGGCCTATAATGTTTATTTACAAAATCTAGATACCATTCTGTTTTCATTTAATCACTCTCCTTTTAACTATATTTCTCAGCCAGCCTTAATCTAGGCCCTTCTGAAGTATCATCTATTAAGTAACCCTTGTTTTTAAGCGCTTCTCTTAGTATGTCTGATCTTTTCCAATCTTTTTTAGCGCGAGCATCTTCCCGCTCTTTTAATAAATTAAGAATCTCTTCTGGAATTTCAATCTCTTTTTTTTCAAAAAAATCAAGCCCTAATACCTTATTCATCTTTTGAATTGTCTTATATTTTCCTGCGGCTTTTTCATCTCTAATAAGCCCCCATAAAACCTGCAGTGCATTTGGGGTATTCAAATCATCATTCATAGATTTTTCAAATTCGTTTAGATATTTCTTATTAATTTTTCCATCATCTTTTATTTCTTCAATTATATTCTTGAGCCTCTGGCGAGAGTTCCTCGCTGCCTCCAAATTTTCCCAGCTAAAATTTAATTGCTGCCGATAAATTTTTGTCAAGAAAAAATATTTCAAATCAAAAGGAGAATATTTTTCTTTTGTTATATCTTTTAGCTTATAAAAATTGCCTAGAGATTTTGACATTTTTTTGCCATCGACTAAAACCCACTCGTTATGAATCCAGCATTTAACAAATGGGCTTTTTCCGCTGAATGCCTCTGACTGCGCAATTTCATTTTCATGATGCGGAAAAATTAAATCTACACCTCCAGTATGGATATCAAATTGCTTCCCAAGATATTTCATAGACATGGCAGAACATTCAATGTGCCATCCTGGCCTCCCTTTGCCTATTTCAGCATCCCAAAAAACATCTCCATCTTCTTTATCCCAAAATTTCCATAATGCAAAATCATTGACGGTTTTTTTCTCGTATTCATCTTTTAGAATCCTATCACTTGCCCCTGATTTCAATTCTTCTATTTTTATTTTAGATAATTTTCCATAATCATTGAATTTGGATATGGAAAAATAAATACCTTCTTTTGTTTTATAAGCAACTTTTTTTTTCAATAATTCTTTTATAATAGCCACCATCTCTTTAATATGCTCTGTTGCCCTCGGCATAACTTCTGGAGTTTCAATATTCATTGCATTCATATCTTCTAAAAAATATTTTTCGTATTCTTTTGTAAAATCTTTAAGAGAAATTTTTTGTTTTTGGCTTTTCTTTATTGTCTTGTCATCAACATCAGTTATATTCATAACCTCTTTCATGTTATAACCTAAATATTTAAGATATCTTCTCAAGATATCAGAAAAAGTATATGCCCTTAAATTCCCTATATGGACATAATCATAGACAGTCGGGCCGCATACATACATTCCTACTTTATTTTTTTTAATAGACTTAAAAACTTCTTTTTTATTAGTCAGAGTATTGTAAAGTTTTAATGGCATGAATAATTAAGAGAAAGAAGATATTTAAATTTATTTTATTAATACAAAGATTAAATTTTGGGTTATATAAATCTCTTAAGCAGTTCTATTGTAAATGCTGTTCCAGCCATAACATCAACTCCTGTCTGCTGAGTATCCTTTACATCCACATAGATCTTTTGTGTACAAGTTGGTGTAGCTTTGGGTATTGTAAAAGCTATTACTGCATAAGAATTAGAGCCGTCAAAGGCATCAAAAGAAATCCAAGTATCAACATTTTGATTTAATAAATTTTCTGTTGCCTCTTTCCCTAGTGTCCTAACACAACTAGTTCTTGCTTCTTCATCCAGCTTTAATTTATATTGAAGCCTTTCTCTTGAAGATTGCCCGCCATCATAAGTTATTGCCCCAATTCCTATGCCAAAATAATCTGTTCCTACTCTAATTTTTGCCCTATTATCTGCTCCTAATTTTACAATAACAGTAGAAGACTCATCTGCAAAGAGATTATTTATCTCTGACTGAACTTTTGTATTTATAATATCAACACTTTCTGTAGCTCCTGTAAAAATCTTTTGAACAAGAACCAGCCCAAGAATCAAGGCAGCCACGACAAGGACAATTGTAACCATTGTTCCCATGGTCAATTCCATTGCTGCTTTTTTATTTGTTGTTATCATTTCAAATTAATTTACAGGAAAAGATGTTGTTTGCTGAAACTGGCCCATTAAAGGAATAATATATTTTAAGAAAACAATTAGCAAAACAACGCTTAAAATTATTCCAATTATATTTATTATCAATCCTGCTAATCCTAATTTTGTTTTGTTTCTTTTCTGCTGTATAACTGAAAAGATAAACCCGACGATAAAAAGAGGCAGATTAAAGAAGCCAACAAGGATTGTATAAATAATTCCTACTATACCAATAGTGAATCCAGAAATTCCCAATGCTTCGCTGGTTTTTTTATGATAAGATTCTGAAGCCTTTTCAATTCTCTTAGACTTAGATTTTTTTATTTTCACCATCTTCTTTATATTTAATTAAAGAAAAAAGGCTTTATAAATATTTTTAAAAAGGCATGGGGATGCCGGGATTCGAACCCGGGACACCATGATATCTGACTATTTTTATTCCTCGAATATTCAACAATTACCGGAAGGTTGATGTTAAGGAAACCGAAGTTCCTTACAGTCTTCAGTCATGTGCTCTCCCACTGAGCTACATCCCCATATAAAAAATTAAATGAGAGGTATTTTTTAAACTTTTAGAATAAATTTTTTATTAAAATAACAACAATATTCTATCTTTTTTGTTATATGTTCTGTGACCGAAATATATATATATATATATATTTCCATTAACAGTTTGGACTTTTTAAAAAAGTCTATAATGAAAATTGTCGCGCTGGCGCGCTTGAATAATGCCGTTAATATAACAACTTCATTGAGATTAAGGTAAATTATAAATGATTAGGCATTAATAGAATAAATCAGCGAGAAAATCTGCCAAAGGCGATTTTTGAGCAAAGCTGATTCGAGCGAAGCGAGAGAATTTATGAATACAGATGAAAGGAGGTTAATGATAATTTATGGAAACAAAAAATGTTTTAGTAGTTCTTGCAGGAGCTTTAGTGTTATCTTTAATAGTAAGCCTGGCTGTTGTCGGAGGCTTCAAGGGAACTGGCTATGCTGTTGGTGATACAGTTAGAACACAAAATATCTATGAAGGAGCAAGCAAACCATCTACATTTACTTTAGGTGGAGTGAAACATACTATTAATGTTTTAGATATATCTGAAAATGTGGCGTTTATAGTAGATGGAGTTAAAGAAGATACCATTACTCTATTAACAGGGCAAGAGTCTGGTATTGATAGAGATATTGATCTTCTTTTTACTCTTCTTTATACAGGAAAAAACTTCTTTGGAAAAGAGTATGCTGTATTCCAAGTGACTGAGGTTGAATTTGTAGAAGTACAGCCTGTTCCGAGTGGCGAAGGAATTGTATTTGTTACTCCCACTATTAATGATTTCTCTTATTATCTTAATAGAAATATTCCAGAATGGGCAATAGATGGGTGGTTTGGAGATAATCCAATTAATACTAGAAATTCAGAGGAGTTTTGTAAAATGAAGGGGTATAAAGGATGTGTGGCTGGTGTGCTATATACTACTACAGGGATTTATAAAGGTAAAAATTGTAATGGAACAGATCATTTATTATCTACAGTGATGACGCAGTTGATTAGTTGTAATGAAAGTATAAGTAGCTTTGAAGTATTCCAGGAATGCTTTATCATGGGTGGTGGCTATCTTGGAGAATCAGAGGCGTCGATTAAAAGATATTTAGATGATTATGCTTCAGCCGCATTTTGTTATAATTAAATTTCTTCTTCTTCTTCTTTTTTTATTTTTCTTCTTTCTTTTTTTATTTTTTTAATTAAAGAAATAATTATATACCTTCAAATATATTCTAGTTTATGGGGAGCAAAAAGAATAAGTTTAGAGAAAATTATGCATGGACATATGCAGTAAAATGGATTTATTTCATCAGTGCAATTTTCCTTTTCCTTGTTTTAAATTATGCTAATTACCCCTACGGCTCAGGGTCTTTCTGGCATTATTTTGCTTATTATTCATTTATTATCTTTAGTATCATCTTAGCCCTTAGCACTATTTTTAATGCTTATTATAGAAAGAGACTTTTTCCAACCAAAAAGGGTATAGACTATAGAATTTTACTTTTAGTGTTTTTTGGGGCATTAATATTATTAATTCTGTTAATCTATTTAGGAAGTTATAAGGTAAACACAGATATTAATTATCTAGATGGTATTGCATTTGTTATTTATTTTTCATCAATATTAACTTTTGGGCTAGACGAGATTTATCAATCCATTAAACAAATATTATTATATCTTAAATCGTAAAGGCGAAAATCTTCAGAAAAGAAAATGTAAGCTGGGAATAGGCCACCTTTAGTCATTCCCTGTTTCATGCTTAAAAGCAAGGCAGATAGAATGTGTTAACATTCAACTTAGCGCCCATTGGGCTTGCACCAGCCAGGATGCCCGTTTCATCAACTTCAAAACGCAAGTTTTGAAGGACCCGGAAATCCATAGGATTTATGCGGAATCTCTCGCAGTTCCTTGCTCCATTCAGTTTTCATTGCTCCCTGCGAGCTGTGCCGTTTCTGTGACAGAGCCGTGCCTCGCGACACCAATCCTTTCGGAAAGTGGCTAGGAATTTTGATTCCTTCTTTGACGAAGTCTCCAGTGTCCGCCGGATTGCAATAAAGACACTGCTTTCCGTGCCGGAAGGAGGTTGAACGTCAAGGAACCTTGATTCCTTACGGTGGGCGGACCTTCCTCAAGAATCAATTTCGTTGATATAATCGAAATTTGCTAATTTAATAACTGATTCCCGAAAGTTAACTACCCAGCTTACTTAAAAACAGAGAAGATATAGTTTTTAAAGTTTATTATCGATGAGTATTTATGCAAATTGAAAATAATTGGCATTCTAAAACAAAAGAGGAAATTTTTAAGGAGTTTAAAACATCCTATGATGGGCTAAGCCAAGAAGAAGCAGAAAAGAGACTTCAAAAATACGGGAAAAATACAATAAAAAAAACCCATAGACTAAGGCCATTGAAAATACTTTTGCAGCAATTTAATTCGTTTTTAATTTATATTTTAATAATTGCTTCAATTGTTTCTTTTTTTATAGGGTATTTTATTGATGGGATTGTTATTGGTGCCATTACTCTTATTAACGCAGGAATAGGGTTTTTTCAGCAGTATAAGGCAGAAAAAGCAATAATAAATTTGAGAAGCCTAATTATTCAAAGATCTAGAGTTATAAGAGAAGAAAAGATAATAGAGATTAATTCTGAAGAGTTAGTTCCAGGAGATATAATTATTCTTAATCATGGGGATAAAATAAATGCTGACTGCAGGATAATTGAGTCTGAAAATCTGCAGACAAATGAGGCTGTCTTGACAGGGGAGAGCCTTCCTGTGGATAAATTCTCAAAAATTCTAGATGAAAAAACCATGCTTAATGATAAAAGAAATATGATTTTTATGGGAACACAAATAGTTAGAGGGTCATGCAAGGCTGTTGTTGTATATACAGGAATGTCAACAGAGTTCGGAAAAATCGCTGAAAGTCTGCAGGACATAGAAATTCAAAAAACACCCATGCAAAAAAAACTGGATAAATTCTCAAAACAAGTAGGATATATTATTTTATCCCTTGTTTCTGTAATCCTAATTTTAGGAGTTGTAAAAAATGAGGCGTTCAAAATATTCTTAACATCTGTTGCTCTGGCGGTTTCTGCAATTCCAGAAGGGCTTCCTGCTGTTCTTGCTATTTCGTTTGCTATTTCTTCTATAGCTATGTCTAAAAAGAATGTTATAATAAGAAGGCTTCCTGCTGTTGAGAGCCTTGGAAGCGTTACAGTCATTTGCTCTGATAAAACAGGCACAATAACTGAAGAAAAAATGGCTGTTCAGAAAATATTTTCTAATAATAATATTTATATAAAAAATGGAAAAGAGCTGTTTTTTAAAAATAAAAAAATTGATGTCAAAAAAAATTTGGAGCTTTTTCAGCTGCTAAAAACCAGTATTCTCTGCAATAATGCCAGATTTGAAGTCATAAAAGATAAATATGAAATAATAGGAGATCCAACAGAACAAGCTTTGGTTGCTGCATCCTTAGATTTTGGGCTTAATAAAAAAGAGATGACAAAATCTGAACCAAGTGTTAAGAGATTTGAATTTGATTCCAAAAGGAAGATGATGTCAATTATAAGAGACAAAGGAAGAAACAGAGTTATTTATTCCAAGGGGGCTATTGAGAGTATTTTAGAGGTTTGCGGTTCAGAGATGATTAATGGCCAGATAAAAAATCTTAATGATAAAAGAAAAAAAGAGATATTGGAAAATTCTAATGATATGGAAAAGGATGCCCTTAGAGTGTTGGCTTTTGCTTTTAAGAACATTACAACTAAAACAATACCTAAAGAAGAAGGACTTATATTTCTTGGCTTTATAGGGATGATTGACCCGCCAAGACCTCAAGTTAAAGAAGCTGTCAGAGAATGTAGAAATGCAGGAATAAAAATTAAAATGATAACAGGTGATTCTGCTGTAACTGCTATGGCTATTGCTAAACAAATTGGAATAACTGGCGAGATAGTAACAGAAAAAGAGTTGATGAGAATGAGTGATGCTGAACTTTCAAAAAGAATAGATAGAATAGCTATTTTTGCAAGGACTACTCCTGTTCAAAAGCTGAGAATAACAAGAATACTGCAAGCAAATGGGGAAATTGTTGCTATTACAGGAGATGGTGTTAATGATTCCCTTGCACTAAAATCTGCAGATATAGGCATTGCTATGGGCCAAAGAGGAAGCGACATAGCAAGAGATGTTTCAGACATAATACTAATTGATGATAATTTTGCTTCAATAGTAGAGGGAATTAAAGAAGGAAGAAAAGTGTATGACAATACCAAGAAATTTACAAAATATTTGCTTGCAGTTAATTTCAGCGGGATTTTTTTAATAATATCCTCTTTAATACTCTCTTTATTTTATGGAGCAGAAAAATGGTTTTTGCCGTTGCTGCCACTTCAAATACTTTGGATAAATTTGATTACAGATTCTCTTCCTGCTCTTTCTCTTATTATGGAGAAGGGAGAAAAAGTAATGGAAAACTACCCCAAAAAGGAGAAAGGCATACTAGAGGGAGTGTGGAAATTTTTAATTACAGCCGGCTTAATCTTGTTCTTAATGGAAATAATCATATACATTTATGGGGCTAATTTTATCGGAGAAGAAAAGACAAGAACAATGATTTTAACTGCAGCGATATTCTTTGAGCTTTTTTTTGTTTATACATGCAGATCTAATAAGCCAATTTGGGAAATTGGGATACTCTCTAATAAATGGCTGAATTATGCAGTAATATTCTCTATAATCCTGCACTTAATTTTAATATATACACCATTATCTATTTTATTTGGCGTTGTCCAGCTTTCTTTAGCAGATTGGCTATTTATAATTCCCTTCTCAATTTCAGGAATTGCGTTATTTGAAATTGGAAAGTATGTGAGAGACAGAAAAAAATAATGGTGTTCTTATAAGGGCTTTTTATTCTTTCATAAGAAGATAATTTGTAAGTTCGCCCCTCATTGAAGATACTATCTCTTTTGGCCGATTAATGGAGGTGTAAAAGATTGTGAAATAAATAATTTTAATTGATTCTATCACTTTTTTATAAATTCCTCCAATTAATACAACAATATACAACATCAATATCACTGGTACCCATGAAAAAGAAAATCCACCCATAGTTATTACAGTTGCGTCTGTTATAAGAGCTACTAAATAACCTATGCCCAGAGAAATTAAGAATGCAAGAAGATAAATCCAAGATATGAGCAATGTTAATATTTTCCCTGCAAAATCAATTCCAAAAACTCCAACAAGAGTGGCAGGGATATTTTCTTTTAAAGATTTTAATTTAGGAACAGTTTCTTTTATAGATTTTTGCTCTATTACTATAGATGGAACCATATAATTCTCCAGCAAATCCCATACTTCCTCTAAAAATCTCAAAAAGAGGTTAATAATAACTGCTCTTATTCCATTTTTTTCTCTTTTTCTTGATTTTGCAAGAAACATTAAAAGGCTGATGAATGCTATTAACCTAAGTTTAGATTTTTGAGTTTTAGTGTGCAAATGCGCGTCTGAATAACTAATATCCTTTCCTGTTATTGTATTATAAACTATCCAGCTTTGATTGGCCTTTTGCCTTGTATAATAAAAAAACCCAAAAGGGATTAAGAAAAGGATTGTGAATATTAACAAAATGACTCCAAGAAATTGCAATGTTTGAGAAAATAAAAAAAATAGAGATAAAAATATTAGAGTAGTTACAATAGAAGAATAAACAGCCATTCTAATGGTTGGCTTTTTAATATCCTCATCTTTTCCTATAACTGTAAAAGAATGTTTCAGCAAATAGCCAGTATCTTTTAGTCGTGCGGTAAGTGGCTTTTTGGCAAACTGTTGCAACATTGTCTTAATCAGCAGATTAAATATTTAAATGTTTCTTTCATTATATATAAATGGAAATAGATCTTGAAGAGATAAAACAAAGAAAAACTACAAAAGAGCTCTTAGAGTTTGGAATAATAAATATAGACAAGCCGTCAGGACCTACAAGTTTTTCTGTCAGTGAGTTTGTAAAAGATACTCTTGAATTAAGAAAAACAAGCCATTTCGGAACTCTAGACCCAAAGGTTACAGGGGTGCTTCCAATTGCACTCAATAGGGCCTGCAAATTTACAGGATTTTTTCTCGGAGAGGATAAAGAATATGTAGGCATAATGAGAATCCATGAGGATATTAGTTTAGAAAATATCAGAAAAATGATAAAAACTAAATTTTTAGGCGAGATAACTCAGCTGCCGCCTAAGAAATCTCGTGTTAAAAGACAAGAAAGACAAAGGGAGATTAAAAGTTTTGAGCTTATCGAAAAATATGAAAAAGATATTCTCTTTAAATCAGAAGTAGAAGGAGGCACATATATAAGAAAACTGATTCATGATTTGGGACAGGAGCTTAACGTTGGAGCTCATATGCTGGAATTAAGGAGGATAAGGGCAGGAATTTTTAATGAAGATAATAAATACTATCCCAGCGTTAATTTATATGATTTTGAGAAAGCAGTTAAAGAGTATAAAAATGGAAATGAAGAGCTTCTGAGAAAAATGATAATCCCTGCAGAAATAATCTGTAAATTATACCCTGTTGTTAAAATAAAAAAAGACAATCTTAAGCAAATATTTACAGGCAAGCCTATTTTTAATAAAGATATTCTAGAAAAGCCAAAGATAGATAAAGGAGAAAAAATAGTGGTATTTTCAGAAGACAACGATTTAATCGGAGTCTATGAGGTTTTGGATAAAGAGAATATCTTTGCTAAAGCAGAATATGTTTTGCAGCCAATAAAACAAAAATGAAAATTATAACAATTTAAAATGAAAAAGAAATTTATCATTAGTGTAATTATTGCTGTTGTTATATTATTTATAATATTATTAATTGTTATTCTACAAAAACCAATAACAAAGCCTGAATTTGATTTAGATGTTTTGGTTGAGAATTTAGATACTCCCTGGGCTATTGATTTTCTTCCTGATAGCAGAATGATATTTACTGAACGCAATGGAAAGATTAGTCTTTTTGATGATGGAGAAATTACAGTTATTGCCAATCTAAAAGTTAATGAAGAGGGCGAATCTGGACTTTTAGGAATTGCTGTTGATCCAAAATTTTCTGAAAACAAATTTATTTATGTTTATTATACATACGAGAACGGAAATAGAGTTTCGAGGTTTATATTAAGTGATGAAAAATTAGAAAAGGAATTTATCTTGCTTGATAATATCCCTAATGCACAATTCCATGATGGCGGCAGAATTAAGTTTGGGCCAGATGGAAAGCTTTATATAACAACTGGAGATGCAACCTATCCTTCATCAGCCCAGGATATTAATTCTATAGCAGGGAAGATATTAAGAATAAACAAAGATGGAACAATCCCAGAAGATAACCCATTTGGAAATTATATTTATTCTTATGGGCATAGAAATCCTCAAGGAATTGCGTGGCATCCAATAACTGCAGAATTATACTCTTCTGAACACGGACCTTCGAAAAACGATGAACTAAATGTAATTGTAAAAGGCGGAAATTATGGCTGGCCGATTGTAGAATGTGATGAAATGTCTGATAGATATATAAATCCTATAAGGTGCTATTCTGAATTTACACTTGCACCTTCTGGAATTACATTTTATAACAATGATTTGTATATTGCATCGCTGAGGGGGACACAGTTAAGAAAAATAGTCTTTGACAAAGATAACAAGACAATTTTATCAGAAGAGGAGCTCTTTAACAATTTAGGGAGAATTAGGGAAGTTGTGAAACATGAAGGCTATTTGTATATTGTTACATCTAATTATGACGGAAGAGGAATACCAAGAATTGGAGATGATAAGATTATAAGGATAAAAATAAAATAAGATAACAACTGATTAGCAAGATTTATAATTTTAGGATTATTCATCTTTCTATGAGGCATTTTGTTTATTTCTCAAAAAGCGCTGTAACTTCAGGGAAGTTTAAAGACTTAGTTGTAGAAGGGGGGAGAATGGATATTGCGATACATACTATAATTGCTAGTTTTTTCTTGAGCCATGCTTATAGGAAAGATGTTGTGCTGCACTTAGTTTTTTACGGCCCACCTGATCCACCAAAACACATTGAGATTAGTGTTAAGGATGAGCTGGAGATTAATAAAAAAGATATTGCTACAATTATTAGAAAAATATTATATAAATACCATCGAGGAGAGAAAAAAGAGGTTCTTCCTGGCTGCTTTATTGAAAAAAAAAGCTTTCTAAAAGTTATAGATGAAATGCAAGAAGATGGCAAGGAAATATTTATATTGGATAAGAGAGGAGAAGATATAAGAAATCTGAAAGATGACCAGCTCAAAAATGCGGTTTTTATTTTAGGGGATCACGAAGGCCTTCCTAAAAAGGAAATAAAAAGATTAAAGAGTATAGCAAATAAAGTTTCTATAGGTCCTTTAACTTATTTTGCAAGCCAGACAGTTGCTATTGTAAATAACGAGCTTGATAGAAGAGATATTTAATTTAGTATAATTCTTCTGTACGAAAGATATAAAATCCCTTTTAGATAAGATAGATTATATAAGATGAAAAAATCAGTTAGATTATATATTGAAGGAACAGTGCAAGGGATATTTTTTAGGTCATTTATTAAAGAGAATGCTGAAAGATATAATGTTAAGGGTTTTTGCAGAAATTTAGAAGATGGAAGAGTGGAGATTTTTTTAGAGGGAGATGATAAAGATGTTGATAAAATGATAGAGCTCTGCCAAAAAGGGCCAAAACATGCTATGATTAGGAAAATTCAAATCAAGCAGGAGAAATTTCAAAACCTCAAGGGCTTTAAGATACTGCATATTTAGATTTTTATTGGGAGGTGATTAGAATTATATATACAAATTCTGACGGAGGCGCAAGGGGGAATCCTGGGCCTGGGGCAATAGGCATTATTGTCAGAGAAAATGATCAAATTCTTACAAAATACAGCCAGATGATTGGAGAATATATTACTAATAACATGGCAGAGTATGAAGCTTTGATTAAGGCCCTTGAGCTTGCTTCTTATCACAGTAAAGAAGTCACATCTTATATCGACTCTGAATTGGTAGTCAAGCAGCTTTTAGGAGAATATAGAGTTAGAAATCCCAGAATTTTAAAATTGTTCCTTAGAGTTCAAAAATTGCAGGACAGATTTGATAAGATTATATATAAACATGTAAGAAGAGATGACAAATTTCAACAGCTTGCTGACGAGCTGGTTAACGAGGAGCTTGAAAAACATGGCTATAAAAAGAAATTTCCTACAGGATGATTGGATTAATTTTCAGTTAGTTTCGGCATCAATATCTATACTTTGCATAATATATTTAAACTAATTTTTTTTAATTAATCTATGGGGAGAGAGGAACAAATAATAGAAGAAAGGTTAAGAAAATTAAAAGAGTTAAAAACAAAAGGGATTGACCCTTATCCTCATAAATTTGATAGAAAACATATATCATCCCAGCTCCAAGAGAAATATGCAAAATTAAAATCAGACGCTAAAACTAAGGATAAAGTTAAACTGGCAGGAAGAATCATAACTAAAAGAGATATGGGTAGAATAAGTTTTGCGTCTTTAAGAGATGGCTATGGGAATATACAGATAATTTTTCAAGAAGGAGAAACACCAAAAGAAGCAAAGGATTTTTTTAAAAAATATATTGATGCAGGGGATTATATTGGCGTTTCTGGTGAAATTATAAAAACAAAAAGAGGAGAGCTTTCTGTACTGGTTAAGGGTCTCGAGATATTATCCAAATCTATAAGGCCTATGCCGGAAAAATGGCACGGCCTTAAGGATAAAGAAGAAAGATACAGGAAGAGGTATCTTGATTTGATTATGAACCCTGAAGTAAAAGAAGTTTTTTTAAAAAGAGAGAAAATTTTAGATGCTATTAGAGAATTTCTTAAAAAAAGAGGGTATCTAGAAGTTGAAACTCCATATCTCCAAACTATTTATGGAGGTGCAGAATCAAGGCCGTTTAAAACACACCTTAATGCCTTAGATATGAATTTATTTTTATCTATATCTCCTGAACTTTATCTCAAAAGATTAATTATCGGAGGTTTTGACAAAATATTTACTATCTCCAGAAATTTTAGAAATGAAGGAATTGACAGGTGGCACAATCCAGAATTTACAATGATGGAGATTTATGAAGCTTACACAGATTATAATAATATGATGGATTTGTTTGAAGAACTGTATGAATATGTTGCTAAAAAAATCAACGGCTCAACAAAAGTTAAAATTCATGGTCATGTGATAGACTTTAAAAGGCCGTGGAAGAGAATTAAAATGGTTGATGCTATTAAAGAATATGCGAATATAGATGTCTCTAAGATGTCCGAAGAGGAATTAAAAAAAATTTGCAATAAAGAAGGATTGAAAGTAAAAGAAGATTCTTGGGGAAGGTATGTTTGCGCTATATTTGAACATTTTTGCGAAGCTAAAATTATACAGCCGACATTTATAACAGACCACCCTTGCGAATCTGCTCCTTTATGCAAGGGACTTAGGAATGATTCTATCTGCAAATTTGTTGAGAGGTTTGAGCCATTTTGCTTGGGAACTGAATTGGGAAATGCTTATTCTGAACTTAATGACCCGTTAAAACAAAAAGAACTTCTTGAAAAGCAAGAGGCTCGCTTGAGCAAAGGCGATTTAGAAGCCAATCCTTATGATAGAGATTTTGTTACAGCTATGGAATACGGCATGCCTCCAACAGGAGGAGTTGGCGTTGGTATAGACAGGATGGTTGTTTTATTAACATGCCAGGAATCAATCAGAGATGTCTTATTATTCCCTTTTATGAAACAGGAAAAAGAGGATATAATCAAATAAAATGGCACTTATCATCAAATCAAACATCAGGAAAGTTGTTAAAGAGTTAGATAAGGAAGGAAAAGTTCCTAATGTAGCTGAGGAAGTTGGATTGGCTTTAGAGAAAGTTGTAGAGGAAACTCTTAGAAAAGCCATAGAAAGAGCAAAAGCAAATCAAAGGAGAACTCTTCAGGCAAGGGATTTGTAATAAAGGATTTTGAATTTTTACAAAACTCCAGAAAAAGATAAAACTATGAATAATATATAGACTATTAAAAAAACTAAACCTTCTATCCTGCTTATCTCAAATTTAGTCCTTGCTAAAAACAAAAATAAAATCATAGCAAAAATCATGAATAATAAAATTGGAAGAATAACGTTTAATAAACCAGTAATAGGATATATCAAAGAAGCTGTGCCTAAAATTAATAATGTATTTGCTATGCAAGAGCCAATGGCGTTTCCTAAAATAATATTTCCATAACCCTTTCTTGAGGCTGCCAAAGCCACGCTTAGTTCAGGGATTGTAGTCCCTATAGACATTATTATCCCTATGAATACAAAAGATATATTGAATAAATCAGCAAAGAAAATTGCCTCTTCTACTACATAATTAGCCCCAACTATCATAAAAAACCCGCTGAATATCATTATTAAAAAATATTTTAAAAAGATTATATTAAATAATTTTTCAATTTTTTTCTTTTCATATGAGATTAATTTGCCTGTATTCTTTCCACCTGAGATAAGTTTATCTTTTATTGATGCATATTGAAATCTGTGAATATGTCTTATAAATTCCTTAAAGTGGTACTCTTTAAATTTTTGTTTTTTCTTAAAAAGGAGAATAATATAAAAAATAAAAATAATTAAAAAAACAGCCCCTTCAATTCTTGAAATAGAATCATTGAAAAGAAAGAATAGAAATAATATTGCTGAAAAGACCATAAGATAGCCTTCTCTTTTAAGTATACCATTTTTAATTTTTATTCTGCTTATTAATGCAGCTATTCCTATTATAAGAGTTAAATTTGCTATATTTGCTCCTATTATATTTCCTAATATTAATCCGCTTGATTTTTTTATAGAGGCTGTTATTGCTGATATAAATTCTGGAATGGATGTCCCAATGGCAACTAATGTCAAACCTATAATAAATTCTGAAATCCCAAGCTTTTTTGCAATTAAAGATGCGGACTTGACAAAGTGATCAGAGCCTTTTACAAGCAGAATCAACCCAATTAAGAAAATTAAAATATTTATAATCATTTTATTGCATCTTTAGTCTTTGGAATCTTAATGAATAATAAATAATTTTTTGATAATTTTTCACCATTTTTTTACTCTTCTAATATATTATAAGATAAAATATAAAATTTAAATGTTTTTATTTGACTAATTCTATTGATATGTGTAAGACCATGAAATATGTCATGAACCAGTACATAATCTAATTTCTAGATAATTTAATAAAGGATTTTGAATTTTTACATTAAGCTGATTATAGAGGAGATTTTTTATGCCAAAAAATAAAGCAAAAGGATCAAAAGCTGAAAGAGAATTATTCCAAAAATTTATTGATAACAATTATAGATGTGTTCGTGTTGCTGGAAGCGGAACAATGGAAAATGCAGATTGCGATTTAATCGCCGGCCGTGCAGGAAAGGGTGGGGGGAAATATGCCATCGAGGTTAAATCAACTAAATCTCCAGTTAAATATATTGATAAAAAACAAATTGAGAGTTTTATGATATTTTCTGAAATTTTTGGCTTAAAGCCAGTTATTGCCCTTAGGTTTAATAGAGAGGGCTGGTTATTTTTACATCCAAAATATTTAAGAGACAGCGGAAAGAACTTTGCAATAACCTTGGAAGAAGCAAGAGATAAAGGCAAGAAATTTGCGCAGTTTTTTGCATGATGCCTTTTGTGTATCAAAAAATTCCTTGAATTTTAGGATGCTCCGAAATGGCTTCATCCACACGCTAAAGAGTGTGGTTTTCGCCTCCAACATTTCGGACATCAAAAACTCCTTTTAAATTTAGAGGGGTTTTTGGGACACATCAAAAATCCTTGAAGAGATTTTTGGGGCATTCAAAAACCAAAGGTTTTTGATGGAAAACAAAAGTAAATTACCACCCTTTTTGTTTTCTGTATTGCAGTCAACAAATATTTATAAAAAAGAGTATCTATAAAATTATATGCCAAAACTAGAGCAATTGCTACAAAAAGCAATTATGACCGCAGCAGATGCAGCTCAAATCTCCAAACAGATAGCTTTGTCTTTTACATCGCCAAAAGAGCTTCTTGCAATTCTGCAGGATATAGCAACACATGCTGATCATTTTGTCGACGGAAAGAAAAGCAAAAGATGGAAAAAAAGCATGCATAATCCTGCTCTTCTGCTACATGGATATTTTCAAAATGATTCTGCATTAGCAGGCATAAACATAGATATGACAGAGATTCTTGGGGGCAAAACCTCTCTGCTATATAAGGTCTTTTCAACAATTATGTCCATAATCGATGATATAGAATATGGGGAACTAAAATTAACAGAAAAAACATTAAGAGTAAATGGTTTGGAGGATTACTTATTTAATAGAGGGATTCCAGTTGACAGGCCGTCTCATGGTTTTTACAGAAACTTAGATGCAATATCAGAGGAATTAATACAAAGGGCAGAGAGAATAATTGCAAAACAAAAAGGAAAAGTTGATATAGTCGGCCATAGTTTGGGAGGTTTGGTGGCAATCTATGCAGCAATTACAAGGCCGGATTTATTCCAAAGGGCAGTTGCAATAGCAGCGCCATACAGAGGAACAATAATGGCCAACATAGCTTATCGATTAACCCTCGGCTTAACTGGTAAAAGCGCAGAACAGATGAGAGAGGGCTCTGAATTTATTAGAAAACTAAATGAAATGGAAGTGCCAGAGAATGTTATAATTTACAGCTTCATGGCAGAGTATGATGCTTTAGTGCCTAATTTGCATAGCTCACAATTAGATGACAGGCCAAACGTGGTAAATAAGCTTATAAAAGGCATTGGCCATGTTGGAGCAATTGGCCCAGAAATATTTCCTTATGTTCACGCTGCATTAACAGACAATATCAAGGCGCTAAAACTTGGCAAAAGAAAAAAAACAGAAGTGCAGTTATGGCTAAAGTCACATTACCCAACCAAGCCAGCTCTGACAATTATAGAAGGGGCTACAAGGGAGTATAACAAAATTTAAAATTAATGGATTCTTTAGTTAAATATGAAGAGTTTATACCCATTGGTAAGTTTTCTTTTTATTATTTTAATAATACCCACAATTTCCAGCCAAACCATAGAAATAAATTATCCATCTTCTGTTTCTGCCAATGAAGAATTTAGCGTTAGTGTTAAATTAATTGATTTTCAGGCAGATATTTATGACATTAAAATAGACATTCTTGCTTCTGGCTCTGGGGAAAGAGTTTCAAGAATTTTAAATAACGGTGAATGGAAATCTACTTTTTATTATATTAATGATATTATTAATGCAGGGGAAGAAAAAAGCTTTAGCCTGAAAATAGAAAGCTACACTGGAAATGCAGATATGACTGTTAAAATAAGGGACTCGTCTGGAGTCTCTGTTAGTTTTAATGGCTACAGCTTGGAAGTTGATGGTTCTGGTGCTGGCAGTTCTAATAACGAGACAAATGAAAATCCTAATCAAGAGATGTATATTAACACTACAAATAATTCTAACAGCAATGTAAATGAAGAGAATATTGTAAATAGTGAAAATAATAATAGTAATATTCAGGCCGTAAATGAGAATCTTAATGACCAGACTAAAAAAGAAAGCAGTATTATAATGTTAAACAGCCCAAAAGATATAAAAAGTGAAAAAGATAGTGTTAAAAATAGCGATAACAACGCCGAAACCGAGGAGAATAAAATCAAATATGCCTTGTATGGGCTTTTTGGATTTTGTATTCTGCTTGGCGTACTATGGTTTTTAAAAATGCACCTGGAAAACAGAAAAAATGAATTCAAATAAAATAAAAATACTGTTGATTATAGAGGTTTTGGGAAGGCCGCCTGAGCATTTGACAGAAACTCTCGAGAGCATTATTAAAAATATCAGCAATGAAAAAGGCGTCAGTGTTTTAAACAAAAAGATTAATGAGCCTAAATTAATAAAAGACAGAAATGATTTTTATACAAGCTTCGCTGAGATTGAAATTGAGGTAGATGATATATTAGGGCTTGTACCAATAATGTTTAAATATATGCCATCTCACATTGAAGTAATTTCTCCTGGAAACATTATAATTTCTAACAGCATCCTTAATAATTTGTTTAATGAGCTTGCAGGAAAACTCCATCAGTACGATGAAGTTGCAAGAGTTTTGCAGGTAGAAAAAAAAATTCTTGAAAAAAAATTAAGGGAATTAATGCCGCTGGATAAAAAAGAGGATAAGGAAAGTAGGTAAAAATAATTAGTTAAAATACTATTGTTCAAAATAATTTGCACTCGCTAATGCTCGTGAATAAATTGCTCAAAAATAGACTTTGTCATATTTTCTCGCTAAAATAAAGATAACATGAAATACAGAAAGAAACCTGTTTTGAGCATATATTATTAATTAAATCTATAGATTATCATATGTTTTAATGAATCTTTTTGGTTAATTACTTTCCAGGCGAAGCGGGATTCTGAGCAATTAATAACAAGCCGAAGGCTTGCAATTGCCTTAATTAAAAATTATTTATGAAAAAATTTAGGCGTAAGCGAAATTTCTAAAGAATAATTATCTTCTTTTTGGATAAGCTGCTTCCAGCAAATTTATCTTGGGCTTTTTTATCTGTTTATATCTTAAGAAGAACCATGCTACCAATACTATTGCTATAATAAACAAAGTCCATCCTATAATTTTTTTAGTATTGCTTTTTTGTTTTTCTCTGCATTCTCCAAAACAGCATAAAGAATCTTTTGCATATTTTTCTTCTCCGCTGCACTCAGTGTTATTCAGGCATATTTTTCCTCCAAGCTCTATGCAAGTTTTAAACTTCAGCTCATCTTTAGTTAAATTTTCAACTGCTGTTTTATTCTTCTCTTCTGGCAGTTCTGTCTCATTGCCTATTACAGAAATATTATCTGAAGGTTGTTCTTGAGGTAATTGTGTAATTTCGCTTGCTAATAGATAAACAGGTATTTCATAAGTTAAACTTTCTGCAGTTAAACTAACTGAAGTCCATTGGGCCTGTGCTGTCGGATTTAGCATAAAATCAACTGATTTTATTTCTCCTGATTTTAATTCAATAGATTTTTCATATTCTGTTTTTATGCTAGTCTCATTTGCATTTCCACCGCCAAAAATTGACTCTAAAAGACTTCCTGCTTCTTCTTGAAATGCAGAAACTTCTTTTTTATTAACATAAACAATTATTGAATAATCCCTAATATTTTGAAGAGTTATTGAATAGTTTGACTGTGTTTGGATTACTCCGGGTTTTATTGTAAATGGCGCTGTTTCTTGTGTTATTGTGAAATTTTTTTTAACCTGCTCTTCACTTATTTCAGGGCCTTTCATATATTTAACACCTTCTATAGATATAGAATAGTTTTCTGGTTCTCTTCCATACAGCTGGGCGTAAATATAAAACTCATCGTTGATTTTTTCAAGGTTGAATATCATTGGAATTTTAACATGTTTTCTATAAAATATTACATTTTCTTCTTTTATGTTTTCTATAAAATTTCCAGAAACTTTTGCGATAAGGGTTTCTCCCTGGCTGTAATTAGATTTTATATCTATCTGTACAGAAGATATAGCTGGCAGAATTAATATTGAAATTAAAAATAAAATGAGTGATAAATATAATCCCCTTTTCATGACTTAATTAAAATAAAAGAGTTAATAAAGTTTATTGGGAAAAAGAATAAGAAAAAAATTAAAAAAGATAAAGAAAAAATAAAGAAAAAATAAATTTATTTCTTTTTGGAATTTTGATAAATTATAATACAAACTCCAATGAGGATTAACCAAAGCATAACTATAGGATATGTTCTATAATTAGCAATTTCATCTAGCCTAAGCATAATCACACTATTTACCCATGGTTGGTTAGTCATTGTCAAATCATCTGGATTTTCTGTAAACTCACCAACAACTTGAATTGGTTGAAAAAAGAAACTAGCATTATAAGCAAAGAATAATCCAACAATTAATAATAAAACAATTATTACATAGTAAATCCAAGAGCAACACATTTTTTTACTTTTCACCATCTTTTTTCACCTCCTTTCAAATATATATCCAATATATTAATGGAAAAAATTCTTATCCGTATCTTCCCATTCCTTTACTTCCCCATCTCCCTTAGCTTTTTAAGAACATCATCTGTTTGTCCTGCTGGCCTTGGTGCAGGCCTTGGACCTGGCATAGGCCTTTGCGCACTTGGAGGAAGTATTCTTCTTTGAGGCATTGCTGGAGGCATTCCTGCAGAAGGCAAGCCAAGAGTTGATGGCCTTGGGCCAGTTGGCTTTTTCTTAAATAATTTTTCCCAATAAGGCCTTAATTTATCTCTAAATACTATTGCAAGTATAATCAATAAAATCAATATTAATAAAACCCAAATCCACCAATAGCTTTTAGCTTCTTCTCCAGCAGCTTTTGCAACACAGCATTTTTCTCCTGAATCGCATGAGCTAGTAAGAGAAGTGCTTTCTTCCTCATTCCCTGTACAGCTTGTATAACATCCTCCGCCTGCCTTTTTACATTCTGTTTCTTCTTCTGTCGGAGTAGGTGCAGCAGAAGGCACACATGAACCAGTTAAACAGCAAGATTTTTGGTCTACTGAATTATATGTTTCATCTCCAGAGCAATCCTCATCTGCAAAACAGATATCCCCTCCAAGATCTGAGCAGGATTTCTCAGGATTTATACTGCAGCAGTCTAATCCAAAAGTACA
>Ga0209542_10003000_pt1 | contig 36836 bp, 48 predicted proteins | sample RifCSPhighO2_01_FD_184028 | JGI IMG/M metagenome (GOLD analysis project Ga0209542, IMG submission 184028) | Soil microbial communities from Rifle, Colorado - Rifle CSP2_plank highO2_0.1 (SPAdes) (version 2) | ecosystem: Environmental > Terrestrial > Deep subsurface > Rock core/Sediment ...
CCGAATGCTTCTTACCTTTCCCCCTTTATCTATTTTTCGCCCCTCAAAAGCCTACTTTCGGAATCTCTGGAAGATGACGAGCTACAGCGTGAGGTATTAGCCAATGCCCTAAGGAACCGAGGATATGAGGTCATAGAAGCTGCGGATGGGCAAGAAGCCTTAGAAAAAACAGAGGGCACTGTAGATGCCGTTGTCACGGACGGTAACATGCCTGAGCTCGGTGGCCATGAACTTATCTCCCAATTAGCTGATCGGAGGTGGACAGTACCTATCATGTTTTATTCCGGCAAAAGTTTAGATCGAGAAAGAGTCGCCGATTATAGGGGGATAGTTGTGTATCAGGATAAGGGGAAGTCAGACTTAAATTTAGATGAAACAGTCGACAGAATTGTCGCCTTGATAGAGGGTAAAGGTAACGTTTAAATACATGAAAAAAAGCCCCGGTGGATGCCTTGTGATATGTGTGGAAACGCAAAAACAGAAGCCGTCTGCTCGATAGAAGGCTCTGAATTAACTGTATGCGGCCCTTGTTCTAAGTATGGCCAATTGGTGCGTCGTGTATCCCAGCAACCGTTTCCTCGAAAGAAACCAGTCATCCATGAGCGGGTGGAGAAAGTGGAAGACATTGCAACTAATTTCTCTCAACTGATTCGCAAGAGTCGAGAATCCTTGAAGATGACCCAGGAGGACTTCGCAAAAAAGATCCAAGAAAAGGTGAACACACTGCATAAGTGGGAAACAGGTCATTTGAAGCCAGACTTACAAACCGCAAAGAAATTGGAACGAATGTTGAACATCAAACTAGTCACGTCTGTTTCCAATCAAGAAGAAAAAATTGATCACAAGTCTAAAAGCGTAGGACTAACCATCGGAGATATTCTCAAAGTTTCTTAAGGAATATGTTTATAATCTAAACTTAAATCCCAGTAATATGAAAACTGTTATTTTTTCTGAAAACTGTTATTTTTTCAGATCGGGACGGCACGGTCAATAAAGATGAAGATTATTATCTAGGGTCAGAGCCTTATTTATAAAGTCAAAGAAAAACAGTCAAGCCTTCTTAATCAAGTAATATCTACATTGCCCATAGGTCCTGTTCAGCAGTAAATGGTTATGAGTCATATAATAAATAAAATCCGTGCGGTCTTTCAGGCATTTCTCTGAATCATCATAACAAACCAAGTCGCATTCATTGATGTATGCATACTTAACGCCGCTTCGTCGGAAGTATTTTCCATAGGCCTCATCAAAGGGTTCGCGATACATAACAAGGAGCTTGTGGTCGGTAAACGCTGCCAAGGCAGGATGAGTGGTTAAGACAAATCCTGGCTCGGAAAGAAAAGAGTAATGCTCTCGAGCAAGTTGTTTGTATTCCACCGCGTTGTACGGCCCAAAATCAGTAAGAGGCTGGGAAAGAGTGTGGCGTAAGAAGAGTAGACTGATGATAACCGATACCAGAATCAGTTGTGCAATGATCCAGCGCCTCCTGCTGAAAGTGTATTCTAATCCTTGAGCGGTAAGGATGCAAAGGTAGGGTAAAAAGATCAAAAGGTAACGGGGTTCGCGGCTCTCTTTTAGAGCAAAGTAGATGAAGTAAAAAACACAAGGAAGCAATAAAAGGATCAAAGTAGAGTATCTTTTTTTACGCATCGAGTCGTAAATGGAAACCACTGCAAAGGGGAATAAGTATATCTGTAGGAATAGAAAAACAAGGTAGAAGTATCGTATGTCTACATAGTTTGGAGGTGCTGTCTGAATAACTTCCATGGCATGAAAGATCGGTCCTAAGAAGCTATGGAAGTAAACCTTATTAGTGATTAAGTAAATAAAAATAGGCAAGGCAAACCCGGTTCCGAGAAAGACTGTTTTTCGTAGGAATTCCTTAAGGGTTTGTTGTTTCTGTGCCAAAGATAACAACAGATAAGCTCCAGCAACGCACAGCATAAACCCTTGGGGAAACCGAGTGAGGAAGCTAAGCCCGATAAAGAGTCCGGAAAAGAAAGTATGTTCTTGAATTAAGAACAAGATTCCCAGAAGGGCAAGAAGTAGGCTAGGAATGTCAGATAGGACTTGGCTGCTGAGGAACAGGTAAGTGGCGCTGGTTGCAAGAAGAGCCACTGAAAGAGTTCCCACCGACCATCCGGAAAACTGCTTTCCCAGCTTGTAAATAAGGAATAAAGTGGCCAGGGAAAAAAGGATCGCAATAACGCGGGCAGTGAGCAGGAAGGGAAGACCTGCTTTCCAGAAGATTCCGAGAAAAAGGGGTAAAAATGGGGGTCGAATATTTTCCCACAAGCCTACTTCTCCTGATGAATAAAGATGTTTGGCCATTCCTAAATAAACTCCAGAGTCCCACCAAACGTAATCGTAATAATAGAAAAGGTATCCTTGAACTGCAAGGAAGAATAAGAGGATACTTAAAAAAATCCAATGCTGCGTTTTCATGGTTGCTTCTTTTTTGACGTGGGTTGTGTTGAAGAGGTAACTGTATGATTAATAAGGGCTTGAAGTTCATCTTTATCGATGAATCCGGTGTGAGGGATCTCGTTGAGGATGATGAAGGGTGCAGGATGAACCTTATATCTACGTTTGATAACGTCAAGGGCATTGCTTTTGAGGTTGATATCGAAGCTGTACACATAGAGATTAGGGTAGATCTTTCGTAGGTAGGACAGAATAAATCCTTGCTGTTCGCATTGTGAACAGTCTCCTTGATTTGAGTAAAAGTATAAGACCAAAGTGTCGTTTCGTCCACATTCCTTGTTGACTTTTTTGAGGAATCCCCAGTGCCTAAGTTCCAATAAAGAGTAGTACTGTTTGAGGCGGATGACATCCTCATTATCCGTTCCAAGCACATTTTCCATGTAATCCAATCGGAGGCTGATGTCATACAGCTCATCGGTCAAGGAAGTTACGTTAACATAGCTACAAGGGTCCTGAGCTAAAAGGGAGTATTGCATTTCGGCATCCAGGGTGTGAGTTTTGAGGTCTTCCTGAAGGGTAACAAGGTTAGAGAGTTTTTTCTCAGTGTTATAGCTTCCAATAATCAATCCAAGCACAAAAACAGCTGTAGTCAGGAAGAAAACGATAATGTAGCGTCGAGTACGGAGTTTCTTTCGTGCATCCATAAGCAACGAGAGAGGAAAGGGTTTTATAAAGTTATTCAGCCGAAAAAGAGTAGAAAGCAATATACTTACTTAGAGACAATGAGGCCGCCAAAGAAGTCATGGGTAAAGACCACCTTCCCTTTATATCGAATCATCTCATTGCCATTAAACTTTTGAATATTCCCCTGCCATTCACACATATACTCCCACTCTTCGTCTCGAAACGACGTAGGTCCTCTTGGTTGAAATGTCTTTGATTTTTCTCCGGTAGACAATACCTTTTTTAGAAACGAAAAGGTTTTATGTGCAAATCCCTCATCCCCTTGATGCTCTGGAGCCATACCACCCCCATACAGTTGTGCCCAAAAAGGTTTGCCTTGAAACCAAACCATCTCTCTACCCCAAGATTGAAAAAAGCCAGTATAGCTATCTTTATAATTCCAATCTCCTTCTTTAAACCCTAATTCTTTGAAGCCATGCTCTGTGGGATCCGTTTCCGAACCGCCGCCTGCATAGGTGACGAGACTGGCTTTCCCTAAAAAGAGGTTTAAGGCAACTATAGGAAATGACAATAATTTTTATACAATAGTTGCCATTTCCTATAGCACAGTAAGCGAAGCTTACTGGCTCCCAAAAAGCTACGCTTTTTGTGGATACAGTGACACAAACAAATATTGTCTAATTATTTGTGTCACTGATTATAGCTCTTCTTTCATACCATAAGAAAAAGAATTACAGTTAAATAGCTTATCATAATCCTCTTTCGTTAAGGATTCTCTGGTGTTTTAAAGGCAAGAACCAGTAACGTTTGTCATAACGGACACAGTGCCCATGGGCAGTATCAAAGGTTGCGCTTTGCTGGATTCTTCCAAGCACACCTTCTAGAGGTTTCATAAAAGCTAAAAACGCGTCAGGAGTAAGAAGGTCTGAATCTAATGCGCTACACAACTCGGGGCGATTAAACTGGGGTCGGTAACCGTTTCCATAACGCCGGCGTAACTCAACACTTCCGCGAAGAACATGTTTTAAAAGGGTCTCGTACGGATCTTGGTTCACATCCACAACGATGGTGCTTCTGTCATCTTCCAGGGCCGGAGTTACCACGTTTTCTTTCACATGTTGAGGCATCCAAAGATATCGGAACGGAGCATGATAACGTTCAAATATAAGGCTGAGAAGTCCTTGCAATCCTCTCATGAGTCGATCGGTTTTGAGAGCGGAATAACCAAAGCCACTAGGGATATGATATCGGGGAGCGACAGCTTCCCGTAGTTGCGCAGCGCTTAGTTTATCAGTGCCATTTAGCATGCGATGGAAAAGTTTTAGGGTTACGAGAACGGGGATAGGTGTATCAAATTCGTTAATAACACCATCTGAGATATATCCATCTTCTTGAGCGCTTTTCAGACATACTTCCAAAGTTTGGGCAGGGACACTACGAATGCTGCCTTTGAGCAACGAGGACAAATCCTGCAAGGCTTTCAGAGCACTCTGTTCGGATGGGGGGATTTTAACGTGATAGTGCTGGTATTCTTTCCTGTCGAACTGCAAGCATTCGATGAGCGTATCCAATCGAAGTCCTGGCTTTCGATGAATAAGAGGCTCACCTCCCTGCTTACATATTTTTCTAAGAAGGTCTACTTCACTCGGAGTAAGGCGTCGTTCGAACAGGACCATAACTTAAGTTTAAGTATCTAATTTAAAAACGTAATGAATTTACACCAATCCTGTCTTATGTCCCCAGCGTACGTTCATTCGTAAGACAGCCGCTAGGATCGCTCGCAGCCACCAGTAGCCGAAGAAGAGCCAGTAGAATAGGAAGAACAGGCAATAGCTCCACTTGATAGGATGCTTTTCTTCAGACAAGCGTTTAGCAAGCCAGATGAAATAGAGGCTTAGGATAAGGGTGAAAACCGATAGGATCATGATGCTGGTATTATTAATGTAAAAAGTATCCCATTTGAACGTGAGCATGCGCCAAATGTCGAAGTCCACCGCAACGAGGTTCAGCCATTTTCTCCAGAGCGTATCTGAAAACTGGTAAATCGTATAGAACATGCTGATCATGACGAGGAAAACCGAAAAGAAGGCAGCAGGAAGGATAAAAAGTCCTAGGTTGCCGTGGCGGTTACTGAACAAGTGCTTGTAATCCACCGCATTGCGTAGGAAGCCATGATACCATCGTAAGCGTTGGGCAGTAAGGGCCTTCCAAGTTTGTACGCCTTCTGTGTAGACTTTAGCGTCAGGGGCATGTTGAATGGTGTAGTTAAAGGACTGAATGCGCAAGCTGCTTTCAATGTCTTCTGTGTGGTAAGCTTTACGAAAGCCTCCGTGTTTCTTAAAAAATTCTCTGCGGTAAATGGTGAAGGGACCTGGCGCAACATGCTCGGCTCCCAGTAAGGAAAAAACACGGCGTAGGAAAGTCCCGATCAAGTATTCCACGTATTGTACTCGAACCAAAACCCGTTTAGGATTATGAACCCGCATGCTGGGAGTGACCGCCATCACATCGGAATTTTTAAAGTAGGGGAGTTGATTTCTGAGGGCATCTTTATCTACAAAGCTATCTGCGTCAAGTAGGCCGAAGAAAACAGAGTCGCTTCGCTCAAGAGCATAGTTCATCGCAGTGTATTTTCCGCCATTTTCTTTATGAAAGAGCCGCACATTTTTGATGTTGTTTTGGTTGACAAAGGACTCAACCACCGTGTACGTCCGATCGGTAGAGCCATCATCCACAACAACAATGTCTAGTTTTTCTTGGGGGTAATTCAAGCGAAGAAGGGATTTTACTGTTTTAAGGACGGTGTGTTCTTCATTAAAGCAAGGGATGGCAATCGTTATTTTAGGTGCTTGGCGCAAGGGCTTTCGCTTGGGAGGAGCATCTTCAAATAAGGTGAGGAGAAAAAATAAGCTGGTATAAAGACCGAAGTAACTGACCAGATAAATGAGAAAATCTCCAAAATTCATGAGCCCCCCCTGTACTGCCAAATTTCAATATCATCGACTGCGTTTCGCTTAATAAAACTTTCGCTGAAGGGGAGTAGGAGAAGGAGTCCTTGGTTAGGGGCATTCCAAACACCGCCGTTTCGCATGGAAGGAGTAATAAGGATGTACCGCACGTCGTATTGATCCAGTATCTTTTTGGTGAGGTCAAGGCGCTGAGAATGGTAGATCGTAGAGAGGTCTTGTTGAGAGAGGTTAGCCAGGGATTGATGGGCAAAATAAGCAGTAAAGCTACTATATTCAGGCGAAGTTAAAACAGCTCCTTTCTCTTCATAAGAGAGTTTTTCAAGGGCTTTTTGAAGAGAGAGTTCTGGGGGAGATTGAACCAAACGGTGCATGTAGGAGAGGGCGGAGAAAAGAATAAGGCAACCGATGAGAAGAAGGGTTAATTGTTTAAGGAGCGAGAGCTGCCAATTGCGTTCAGAGAGGTTGGCTACATAAAGGCCGGCTCCAATGGAAAGCATAAAAGACATCAAAATGCGGGTGGGCAGGTTAATGGCAGACAGTAAGAAAACCAGGAGTAACACTAAAGGTTTTTTATTCCAATATTTAAAAAGCCAGATAAGGCATAAGATAAAAGTCACAAAAGAGTAGCCAACCATAGCTCCGAAGTCAGTGAGGTAATAACGAAGCCCTAATTGGAAGGGTAGGAGTTGATCTTGAAAATTAAAGGGATGAGTGACAATGAGTAAAATCCAAAAAAGGAATCCTAAACTAAAGAGGTGAAGGGCAGATTGAATCTTATTTTTTTCATAAGTGTAAAGATACCAAAGGAATAGGAGGCAAATCGTGATAAAGGCAACCCAACTAGTGAGGACAAGTAAAGCCCAGGTTAAATAAGCCCAGATCATTTTTTGTTTGAGGAAGAGCCAAAAGCCAAGTAGGGCGAGGAAAGCAATAAAGCCCAATGAGGTTAGAGTAGTAAAACTATATAGGTAAGCAGGCGAGAGGAGGAAGAAAAACAAGATGTAAAAAGTCCGCTCTGAGTTGCAATATTTGATTAGGATTTGATAGAAAAGAAACGCAACCGCAACACCTATTAACAGAGGAATCAATAAACTGAGTAGTGACAATGGAGCTAGGAGTGAAAGTCCAGCGATAAGGTAATCATAAAGGTTAAAGGTATAATGTTGTTTGAGAAGGGAGTCAAATTGGAGGATCCCATTTTCATGGATTAATTGTGCGATGCGTAAGTGGGTGTACGCTTCAGGTGAGTGCAGGGTCGGGTAGTGATTGAAATGCCTCAAAGCAAGAAGAGATATCAAGATCAAAAGCGCAGCCAGAAAAAGGGTGAGGAAAACATATTTGGTTTTCATGCGCAAATCACCCCATAGATTTGAACGCCTTTTTCGTAAAGAAGTCTAAAACAAGGGTTATCGGTAAAATAGAGTTGTTGTACTCCGTAAGTGTGGACGGATTCATTAGAGAAGTAGATGTAGTTGATGTGGTATTGGTTTATTTTCTGTAAGGCAGTTGATTGGAATCGGCTGGTGTAGATTTTAGTTAAGTCACTGTATCGTTGGTGAATGTCATGAGCAAGGAATAAGTTTGTGTCAATGATGTTTTTGCGGTGAGTGTAATAGCTTAAAGCTTGTCCTTCTTTTACAGCCGCTAACACGGTGGCTTCAAGAAGGGCATGGTTACGAATCCATTGGAAAGCAGCGACCTGGTCGGGTTGAGGAGTGTCCTTCAAGTGATGGCTGGCCGTTAAGAACATAGGTAAAAAAGTGGTGAGGATGAAGAGGATGAAGAGTGCAACGAGGGAGGAATAGGCTAATCTAGGAAACTTTGTTTTTTTAATGTATCGTACAAATAGGAGGAAAGTTCGGCTGCTGAGGATAACTACGAAGTATCCTAAGAATAAGAGGCCTGTGTTGATTTGAATCCAACTAAAAAGCAATAGGGTGCATACGCCTAAAACAAGTCCTACGAATAAAAAATACTGGGTGGTTTCGCGGACAACAAGAGTATGATATACTGTATAAATACCAAAAAGAAAGGGAATGAAATTGATGGCATAAAGAGCAGTAAGGAAAGTGGCCTCGCCAAAAATCTCGGCGCGAAGAGGGGCAGGAACATTCTGCCAGAGAAAGAATAGGCCTTGGGCAAGAAAGGCTTTCTTATAGAGTATAAAGTTAAACCAAGCGGCAAGGAAGAACAAGAAAAGAGTGAATTCTACCTCTTTAGAACTTCTAGGATGTTTTAGTAAGGCAAGGAGGCAAAAATAAAGGATGAATCCAAATACAAATAAAAAAATCAAGGCATGAGTTAAAGTAAGGAAAACAGCACAGAGGATGGCATAATAAACATTTTTTTTATTGTCCAGATCCATGAGACAATAGATCATAAACAATCCGAGAGGAATGGCAAGGGAAACCGGGCTTACATTGATGAGATAGGCATAGGATTGAGGGATGAGTGCAGTGAAAAAAGCAGCAAGCAAGGCTGCCCATTCTTTTTTAGCGCGTCTCAATACAATGAGATAGACTAAGAGAATACTAATAGAAAAGAATAGGTTAGGAATAATCTTGGCAACCATTTCAGTGGAAATTAATTTAGAGAAGAAGGCAAGGACATAGTAAAAGAGAGGGGCAAACACGTAGGTTCTTCCTTGATAGCTAAGTGGGTCATTAAAAAGAGGTTTTCCGGTTTCACTGATCGATTCAATTTGTCGAAGGTGAAAATAAGCGTCATACGAAAAACTAGGGGTTTGAAAGGCAAGCCAGAGGCGAAAGATAAAGACGCTAAGTACAAGAACAGCCAGTAACATCCGCCAGATCGTCCACCTCATGAAAAAAGTGAACTAGAGTGGGTTTTTAAAGTCTTTGCACCAGGTAAGTTGCTAGATAGAACCTTCATTTAAAGTCGGTAAGTTAAACTAAAATTCAGGGTAAGATCTCTTCCAGTGTCTCTTGCTAGTTGCTTTGCAGCTTCTAATGCCAATCCCACAGGTAATCGATAAAGAGGGTCGTCCACTGTTCTTATCCAGCTGGGAAGGGGGGAATGAACATAAGCATACACATCCGAGTTTTCCCCTCCCGGGCCTGCTCTTATTTCCAAGCTACAATCCTTAGATTCAGATCCTCCCATAAAGAAAAGAAATCATCAAGAATATATAAAGCTAAGTGAAAATAAAACTAAGATTTCAAACTCAAAATCGCCTGCGCTAAGTCCCCATTCGCTTCTTCAATGGCTACTCTTGCCTTTTCTTCGCTAGCACCAGTCTGCTCCACCACCGTCTTGACATCCTCTTCACCGATCTCTGGTTTTGTGTTCAAGGAGCGTTCTTCTTCCTCGCCAACAATCTGCCAGGTCTTCTGTCCCATCATGTTGACTTTGGCGACTTGAGGATTTGTAATAACAATTTCTTTGTCTGGACAGCGGATGATGACTTCTGTGGCTTCAATGTCTTGCTGTTGGATGCCCATCTGCTTCATCATCTGCTTCATCTGTCGAGGGTTAACGCCGGGAAACATAGTATTGAGAACGAGACATGATTTAAAAGGTTTGTGAGTGGTAAAGGTTTAAAATGTAGGGTCCTTTCCAAGGACGATGAAAAAACAGATAGTGGGATTGGCTCTTATTTTAGGGTGTTCCCCCTATACCCCAGATGGAGTAGTACGCCATTACGAAAACAACTGGGTAAATACACGCAAAACAGAGCAGTTGGGTGGTTTCATACTTTCAGATGTTTCGGCAAAGGAAGCTGAAAAAATAAAAGCTAGACTACAAGGGAGATATAGAGAAGAATATGAGAAAGGTTACTTTGTTTTTGAACGAAACTCCACCGCTGTGCCTGCAATATACAATATCTGTGTATCCTTCCCAGAAGATAACTTTCTAATAGACCGGCGTGGACTAATGCCAGAAATTCGTCTGCATGAATTGTTAAACGAAACAGGCTTAGGTCACAATCGCACACGGTAATGATTAACCAAACAAGCTTCCTTGCAAGTGTAAAAACACGATCAGAAGGATGATGACAATCGCAAGGATAATAACATGCTGGGGTTTCATCACGATCTTACTTTTGTAATCTTCAAAGTATCGGGTGATGCCTGCGCCTGAACTGGGCAGAGTAATGCGGTTGTCTTTCGCCATGATAAGTAGAAAAACCGTAGCGTTTAAAAAACTTGCGCCAAGAACCTATAGAATGATTCCTGAATGGCAACAAGGTTTACTTCCTAATGAAGTCATAGCAGAGCTTCCTTATTACCGAAGATTGGAACGCGCATATGACGAGATGATGGGCCTTCCAGGGTTTCCTTATAGTTTGTGTGATGCCGCTTCCTATATTGTAGCTCAGCTAACGCCTCTTCAAGAAGTAGCCGGGTTTTATGATCCAGGCAAAACACGACATAGCTGGAACTTCGACAGTGAACGAGGGTTATGGATCGATTTGGTTCACCAACAATTTTGTGAATTCGCTCCTTCAATCGCGATTTTTGTGGTAAAGGCAAGTCCTCAGCTTAGGCGTAGTGAAAAACTGACCCGATTATTAGGGGGAGAAACAGGAAAAAGAAGGTCGCTTTCTGTATCTGAGCGTGTAAAAAGGAATTTTGGACGTCACACTCCAGAAATCAATTTAGATCAGATCGTTTTAAGTTTAAAAAGTGTAGGACCGGTATAAGCCGCCTTTTGTGCATCCCAAAGCGCAGAGCAAGTGTTGCTTGCTCGCGTGCCAGAAATCATTGATTTCTGAGCACATTTCTAAAAGAAACACCGATGGATGTCTTAGCATTCTACTGAGCGTCTGTAACAGACTTGCACAAGTTCGGGCTCACCGTTTCATCCATTCCGCATAGAAAGCTAAGCTTTCTAGCGCCCCAGAAGCCAAAGCTTCTGTGGGCAACGCAACGTCAGCCAATTAACTTATTCCAGTCGCCTGGAACTTCATGACTTTCATCCTGCACGTTGGGGGTCTCGTTTCGGAGTGGTTGCCATCCTTTTCAGGATCTCATTTCCATGAGGAACTGCTTCCTCTTGCGAGGTGTGGGCGGACTTTCCTCAGCAAAGGCATCTTCAACCAGTTAAGGTGTAAAGCTACATTCACCGACAGCTAAGGGCGGTCCTACAAGCTTGGATAAGCGCTAATAATTTAAAAAGCTGCCGAGAATATTCTAAGGTAAACACTGTATTACCGCAATCTTTAAATACCACCTTTACTACTTAGTAGAATAAGTGGTAATATGGAAGCAAAAACAATCAAGATCAGTGCAGCCAATTACAAGCGGTTGAACGAGCTGGCGGGTGAGTTGCAGAAAAAAGTAGGTAAACCCGTCTCGGTAGACAAAGCGCTCAATCATCTTCTCAGAAAGGGGGATTTGCTGGATGTAGCGGGCGGATGGAAGATGAGCGACAAAGAGGAAACAGAAATCATGAAGAGTATACGGCGCGGGTGGAAGAATTGGAAAACATCTGTTTAGACAGTGACTTCTTAATCAAGCTTTTACGCAACCAGAAAGAAGAAGTTGCTTTCATCAAAGAGCATAGAAGTCGAGCTTTCTTCGCCACCACCTTTATAAACTTGTTTGAGCTATATCTCGGAGCCTACAAGTCAGGTTCATTAGAGCATGTTAGGCATGTGTATGAGTTGCAGGACAGGCTTATCTTACTGAATCTTTCGGAAGAGGCGGTTCGGCAAGCTGGCCAGATCGGAGCCGAGCTAGAGAAAAAAGGACTCACAGTCGAATCCAAAGACTTGTTGATCGCATGCATAGCACAAACAGAAGGTTTTGGCATTAAAACAAACAACAAAAAACACTTTGAGAGAATAGGTAAACTTCATCTATTTGATTAATCTCAACTCAATAGAAAGCTATAAATACTCTTCTAATAAGTAATTTATAAAGAATATGACAGTTAGAACCGCGTGGCTGATCTTAATAATTCTCTTCCTGTTCACATATCAGACAGTTCACGCCAGCTCAACCACCACAGATGATGATACCTCGTCAGGAACTTCGTCCACTGAAAATCTGCCCCCAAAAGAAGATGCTCCTCCACAAGAAGAAATACCCTCGCCATTGATGGAATGCCAGCACCAGTGTGAGGTTAACGGAAAGCAGTGCATATACCAAGGAACCGCTGAACCAATATGCTCTTCAGAAATCCCTAAATGCTACGAGCAATGTGCCATAAATGGGAATCCAACGCCTCCTTTGCCTGCGCCAACCAATGTCCCACCTCCTCCTTCTCAGCCGCAGGAGTCTCCTGAGCTAGTGGAGTGCATGCATCAGTGCGACATGGATGCTAAAAAATCTTGCAGTAGCAGCGGCGCAGACGTAAATCAGTGTAACAAAGACTTATGGGCATGCTGGGATCAATGCGCTGCAGAATCTTCTCAGGATGAAAGTCAGGTTTCAGAAGAAAATCAACCCATCGATTATGGGGACGCCCCAGACCCGACCTTTCCAAGTTGGAAATCAAGCAATGGAGCAAGGCATGTAAATACAGAACACGAATGGCTTGGTATTGATGTGAGTAAGGAGTCTGATTCGCGGCAAGTAGATGCAGATGACAAGGACGACGGCATTACGCTTTCTAACTTGTACAGTTTGCATCCTTGCTCTCAAGTAATGCTGCCAGTTATTATTTCGGTAAAGAGCAGGGAAGATCCCGTCCACACTTATTCCAATAATAAACCGCTTTACCTGAACATGCTTTTCGATTGGGACATGAATGGAAGATGGCAAGGTGCAGTCGATTGTGGCTTGATCGCGCAAGAGCATGCAGTTCAGAATTATCCAATCGATGTGAGCTCATGGCCTGCAGGAATGACAACAAATACGGTTTTGATTCCTTTGATTAGTGGCCCGGTAACCCAGTACATTTGGGTTCGGGCAACGTTGACGTATGATCAAAAGGTTGATTTGTCTTGGAATGGAAGGGGAGCATTTGGTTTTGGAGAAACCGAAGATTATGGTCCCAGCCGATTTATGGAACCCCCACACCATTCGCTTCGGCCTTCAACCTCAGACGAAAACAGTCCAAGTACACCATCACCATTGGAAACTCCAACTCCTGAATTGTCTCTATCAGAGAAATCAGATGAGAGCCTTAGCGCAGAAGAGAAAACCCTTGAATTGCCGTTGCCTGATAGCGATGAGGGCCTAGTTGAACAACCACCTGCACAACCAAAAACAACAATGAATGCAATCATTCAGGCCGTTACTAACTTTTTCAGCAGCCTCTTTGGAGGCATATATTGACATTAAGCCAATGAACTCAGCACGTCTTCAAGAACGCTCTCTTTCCAGCATACATGGCTTCCAAGACATCCCCTTTCTCGCAGGGCGTATTAAATTCCAATCGGCACAGGTAGCCTGGGTCAATAGAGCCTTCAATCACACAGCCTTCATCGGTAACTTCGTGGTTTTTGTAAAGCGCGAATTGAACGGATTCCAGAGTCGTGCGGCCTTTGTTTTCAAGGACAAGGAAGCCTGTATCATTGCGCTTGGCACTGTAGTCCATAAAGCTTTGCTCTTTAAGAGTCCCAATCACACCCAATTGTTGGTTTAAGTTTTTCAAACAAGTGGTGATTTTGGCAAACTCGTTCGCGCGAGTCTCACATTTATACCCGACTTTTTTGAAGTAATCCATTGTGGCCTGCCCAAGGGATTTGGCATCATTCACCAGCTTTTGGTCAGAAACAACAACAATCGCCAACCCTCCAGCAATGAAGATGAGTAAGATGAGGACAATTCCAATCGTAACCTGTACTTGAGTCATAGAGTGCTTTTTTGTTTCTAGCAATATAAAGGTTTTGGCTTTCCTGGCGTTTGGTTAGCATCCTCAAGGCGAAATCCTCATAAGGTGCTCGCCAAATACAGGGTTTTGGCTTTAAAAGGGAAATCCCTAGGTTTAAAAACTCAGTTTCAGTCCCATCGCTTATGAAGAAAGGAATCTTAGTGTTCTTGGTTTTGTTCTTAATCGGGTGCAGTGCAAGAGAAGAAACCACCTCCCCCACCGGTCAAGTGGTTCTGGAAGTGGAGAACACAACCAACGTAACGATCGTCCAAGAGCCTGTCCAGGAAACTCAACCTCTTATCCCTCAAGATCCTTTGGTCTCCTTGCAAGAGCAACAGCTTCAAGTCTACGCAGACTACAATGAAGTACGCGTCAGGATAAGGGAATTAGAAAACAGTTGGAAGGTATCCGAGCAGAAAAGCATAGAGAACCAAATAAGGAGATTGTATCATAGAAGGGATTCGTTAATAGACGAAATCAAAAGCTTAGAAAACCAGATTCAGCAGATTCGAATCGATCGCAGAGCTAAACAGGGGGAGGAAGAGCTTCAGGAAGTGTTGAACAACCTAGCCCGAGAGGAAGCAGAATTAAAGGAAAAAATTAGTGACAATCGTTTCCGTATAGAAAAGATGCGGGAAGCCATCCAGCAAACCGTTTCTACTCAAGTAAAAGAAGACTTAAAGCAGCAGTTGGAGGAGTTATACTCCGATCAGGAAAACCTGGACAACCGTTTGCAAAAAGTGCATCAGCGTATGGAAGAGCATCAAGCAAACCTAGAAGAGTTAAAGGCAGAGCTCGAGGAAGAAAAAGAGAGCCTACTCAAGGAAAAGGAGCAGAAGCAGGTCTTAGCAAGCATAGCAGAATTAGATCGCCTGATCCGTGAAAAAGAAGAAACGTTGAACGCAGCACAGAGTCAAGATGAAAAAAATAAGATCCTCTCAAAAATAAACGAATTAGCTAAGGCAAAGGTCCGATTAAAAGAAACGTTGGAGTAGTTTTCCCAAGCGTTTAAATATCTCATCAAATTTCTAATCTAATGTCACCGTCTAAATCGCCCATCGTTTCTAACGAATTATTGACTCTAATTTCTCTAGCAAAAAATGCTGGAGAGGCTATCTTAGGTTATCATGGAAATTGCAAGAGTACAGTAAAAAGCGATGGCACTCCAAGCACTATAGCAGATGAAACCGCAGGAAGGATCATTTCAGCTGGGTTACGAGAAAGAAGATATCTAGTTGTGAACGAAGAGGAAGCTGAATGTGTTTCCACTCAAATCCCAGAAGCAGGCATTGCCTGGGTAGATCCGATTGATGGGACAGAAGAATTTGTGAAGGGAACGGAGAAATTTTGGATGTTAATTGGAATCGCTCGGCAAAACATTCCAGTCCTTGGGGTGGCATACAACCCAGTAACGAAAGAAGTATTCTTCGCAGAAAACAATGGGTGCTATCAAGAAAAAAAAACCGCATCAGTCCAGTCTATCTATCTGCCGAATCTAGGTTCGATCGAATGAAGCTGACTTGGGTCACTCAAGAGCTACCTGCAGGCTCCAAGTTGGAGGAAATGGTAGCAAAATTAGGAGTAGAAGTGATCGGAACAGGAGGGGGACCGGCAAACAAATAGAAAAAATAGGCACGATTATCTCAGCTTAGCCACTCTCAGGTTCCATTACAATAAGATTATTGGTGTTGCCTGGAAAGACGATGATGCGCTGCGCTTGGATGACCACCCCGTTAGAGCCGTACATACGGGCCGAGAAGCAAACGCTTCCAGTCATGCAGTTTAAGGTCGTTTGGGTCAGTTGAACATGTGTAGGGTTGTAGATCTCTCCAAAGTTAGGGTCCCAAACAAGGATGTTACTATTAATTACAGTTGCAAGGAGGTTGGTGCTGGCCATAAAACTATTGCTAACCACTTGGTTCAATACTTGATTTTTAAAGTATTCTTCACCCAGGAGAACCAAAACTTCATTCGCTCGGTTGTTTATATTTTTTCTTTGATGGATATCCAGTGTCAACGAAGTAGAAGAGGGAGCGCTCGGCAGGTCATAGAATCCGATCGCATTTGGGGTCCAGGATAAGGTGCCAGTCATGCTGGAGTAAATATAATTGCCGCCGGATGAAATAGAGCTACCGCTAGAGGAAGAGGCAGAGACGGCTAGGGAAAGTATACTACCTAACAAAAACAATCCTACCAAAAACATTCCTATAATTAATTGTTTCATCTTGGCCTCCTGCAATATTTTTAGGTTTATATGCATTTCGTCACCGTTCTCGATCGAAAGCAAAGCATGCTCTTCGATAGAGTTCATTCGCTCTTTGACCTAAAGGACTTTTATCAGCGTGTTCTTGAGTTGCTCTTAATCGATCAAGGACTTGATCAGCGCGAGTTTCTCGTGACGGAGTGGTTAAGGCTATGTAAGTAACTAAATTTTGTTGGGCAGCGAGGTATCGACCAATTTCAACAGGAGATCCAACGGCAAGAGCCCGCTCACCCGCAGTGACAAAGGCTTGTTCACAGTCAGAAAGGGTTCTATCTTGATGTCCATGATCATAAACCACCCGAGCGAGTTGATAAGCACCAATCCCAGAAAAGACAGCTCCCGTAGCAGAAGCGTCTAAATCGGGAATCATTCCGTGAAGTAGATGAGCTACGGCCGAAGCAGGGTCAAGATGATGAGCAGCTCCAGGGTTGGCTCCTCGCTCGGTTCGTTCAGCTCTTCCAATGTAAGCAAACACTCGCTCTTTTAACAAGCGAACACGATCTGCAGGAGTGAGCATCTCCGCTTCAAGGGCAGTAAGGCGAGTAAGTTTGTCATCATCTTCTTCAAACATGCGGCGTTGTGTAGCTTCAGTCAAGCCAATACGACCCGTAAATTCCGCTCGCCAGTAAGTATCAGAAGAGCTCGATCCGAGTACAGTGCGCATAGAACCCCAGAGGCTTTCCAGTTGAGTATAGATTCCGTTCAATACTTCATCTCGGTCTTCTTTGCGGATAATACCTGCTGAGGAAGAATAAGCAGATGCAGCGGATTCAAGAGCCTTAGACATTCGCATCAACGTTTCTAATTGGGAAAAGGAAAGCGAATCCGCTGCGCTTCCAAGATAATTAGGGTTTCTTTTAAGTTCAGCTTGTATAGCAAGAGCCCTCTTTTTGTCGCGTCCGAGTAACTGAACGGAAGAAGAGTTGGTTAATAGGTAATTCACTAAATTTAATCCTGCCTCTTCTTGTTTAGCATACTCAAGCATGTTTAAGGTACGGGCCCATACGTTTACTGCTGTTTGAACTTCGCCAGAATCAAATAAATTTTGTGCAAGGTTAGCGGTACCACTGACTTGAATAAGCAATTCCCTTAAATCAAAGACGCCTTCCGGATTATGGATGGTATTACGCCAATGAGCCCCTAGTTGACTAACCCGTTGAGGGTCAAAAACAAACTCTTCTGATCGAACGGGATAGGTCACATGTTCTGGCAAAAACATCATGTTGATTCGATGATTCAAAGCCTTTCGAACAGCTTCTTGCAGTCTTGAAGTAGAATCCGCACCGTTCTCAACATGGTCTGCAATGGCTCCTTCTCGCTTGGCATCTACCAGTTCATCAAGTCCCCCATTACCTTCTCCGGCAACAATCACAGGAGCTCCTTGTAAAGCAAAGTAAAGAATGAGTTCTTTCCAGTCAACACCTCCTTGTTTTCCATCCATGCTACCGTCCACTACAACGACTTTAGGAGCTACCTGCCCTAGAGCACGATGAATCTCTAAAAGGCTAAGTTCACTGGAAGGAACCGAAGCATTAACCACTTTGGGAGCTGAAAAGGCACTAAACTCGGTTCCTAGAACAGCAGGAGATGCCAAATGATCTGCCTCAGAATGGTAGAGAAGAACCCGCGGTTTCGGCATGGTAGCATCGAAGTCTTATAAAATATATAAAAGTTTGCATTTCCCATCGACGAGGGCCCGATTTGGTTAATAAAGCAAAACCAATCGGCGCAGGTTTATAAGGATCGCGGGATTCTTGACGTTCAGGGATAGAATGGGAAAAAGTGAATTAGACGCAATTGTTTCAGAAGCAGGTGTCTTACTAGATCGAGACCTTATACGCCCTCGGCAGCCTTCTCTTACTCCAATCGATACTCATTTTACAGGAGGGCATTGCTTACTATTAGATGACCTTCTTTTCAAGAGGATTTACAATTGCAAGCCCGCACAGGATCATTTTCTAGTGTTGTTAAACACAGCATTGGAAGGAAAGGAAGAATTAGCAAGGAGGGTTTGGAGAAGATACGAAAGTCCAGAAGAAAAGCCGTATGACATCGTTTTATTTAGGGATCTGGATGGCACTTCTTTTCAAGAGCCAAAGTTAACAAGGCGCATGATTGGAACGTTGTTTCATCAAGCAAAGGGGTTGCATGAACGAGTAATGGCAGAATTAAGAGGAATGCCCGTACTTCCTTTAGACACTTCTGAAATTCAAGTAGCAGAAATGGTGAATTACCTATTCGAGCAAGGAAACATCTCACCAACAGAAAAAAGCCGATTAAAAAAAGAGTATAAAAGATTAATGAACTTGAGAGGAGTTTTAGAGCTTCCCAATCTTCTTTTTGTAAGTAAAGCTTCCAGCTCAAAGGTCAGCCCGAGTTTTGAAAGAATCCGGCAAACACTTCATGAACCTCTTTCACGGTTTAAATTTCAGCTAGGTGAAGGCAATGTTTACGAAGCAGCACATCATCTCATAACGTGGAGTCAAGGGTTGTGTTACTTTCTCTCAGCTGAGTTGCAGCCGGTGGATCTGGATGAAGTGGTTGAAACTTTCTTCTCCAATCCTATATTGACATCGAATGGAGATCATGAGCTTCCCGCTTACACGACGCGATCAGGCTTCATTGCAAACCTTTTACTAGAGAGGTTTTGGAATCTGTTCCCCGGAAAAGTAAGAGGGTATCATGCAGACAGTTCAGATGAAGGCCATCAACCAAAATATGGAGTGGATGTGCTTGTTCATACAGGAGATCGAGAACGGCGTAGATTCCATATTCACTCAAGTCTAGAAATAGGAAAGGATGGAAAACGAACCATCGATCCCGAAGAATTGTTGCATCGACCGAGTTTGCTGATTCAAAGAGAAGGGGGACGACGAGCACCTACAGAAGACGAAGTGCTGGGCATGGTGGAAGTAGCAGCAAAAGCAAGAGGTAAACTCCCAGAATCGTTTGGTTCTCTGCCTCCGGAAGTCGTTCGGTGGCTGAGGGATCTACATGGGGTAAGTGAGGCAGCAAGTGAGTATTCGTTTGCTCACAGAAGGTTTTCCTTTGAGCGGCTTCTTTCGGAAAGGGGTCTAGCTATGCGCATCATGGAACAAGGAGGAAAAGACGCATATGACTCCTTCCTCCAAGGAATTGATTTGGAGGGGGCCTTAATGAGAACACGATTGCTAAAGAAAGGAACAACCCCTCAGCAACCCGATGTTTGGTTGGGAACGTTTTACGTGAAAAATCCAAATTCAAGAGCATTGCGGGTGGAGCACCGAGTGGTTAAGTATCTTCCAAAAGAGCGTGAGCAAAGGCAGACCATGGAGGCCTTGTACTTAGCTTCCGTGCTCGCTCCGGAAACCGGCATTCAAAGGCCACAATACCAATTTGTGAAACCAGGTTACCTAGTGATTCAGTTCTTGGGGCATAACACAAGAGAAGAGCGTGCATTGAGAAACAGTCTATTCTTCAATGGGGAACATCCGGTGCTGAAAGCAGAGTTAGAAGATACGTTAAAAGTGGCAGGAACTCTTTTAGGAAGGACACCTAAAAAAACCGATTCTCTCTGCGTTCGCAAGTATAGAGAAGAGGAGCTAGATCGTTTTGCAGTGGAAATCACAGCGGGCTTGGAACAGGTTTATCAGCGTGAACTTCCAAATCGAGAGGCTTTTACAAAGGCGCTAGCAGAGACCCTTCGCATCCGAGAAGGAACGCCTACCGTAGTAGATTGGGACCTGACTTTACGCAATGCAGGTAGAACTTCGTTCTTCGATCCGTATTTGAGAGTAGGAACGATGGAAGAAATCGTAACAGGAGTACTCCCGAATTTACCATCCGAAGTTGGAGTAATCGAAGAAGCCGTTAAAAGAGTGGTAACACAATATATAAATCCTGCTAGAGAAAGTCGTTTAGCCCTACTGGATGGAACAGACCATGAATCATTGCGATCATATGTGAAAAGCCAAGCAATAGAATGGTTTACCCTCATTGGAGTAAGCGAGGTCGATGCTAGATCCTTTGGCAGTCAGTTGGCAAGTAACATTCGTCCTCCAGAAAATCCTTACTCAGCCCAATTCATGCCAAGTCATGTGTTGCGAAGTGTTGCTTTGCGCCAGTTCTTACCCCCTATACGGGTCATCAAGGGCTTGGGAGGTACAGAAAAGGATGTGTATAGTTTAAAAAGAGCGCGAAGGTGGGCTGAGGGTTTCACAGAAAGTTGTATGAATGCAGAGAGCGGAGCAGAAAGAGCTCGTTTAACAATCCTTTACGAAGGCCTTCATTCATTAGGCTAAATCTTTTTTTTGGCGCAGACTTTCATGGATCCCGATCAAGACGGTCGATATGTCCGAAACTCGATGAAGAATAGAGAGTAAATAAAACACAACACGCTGTTCCTCTTTGGAATAAACCGCAATGTCGACATCCATTGCTCTGCGACGGGTCTCTGTGAAGAGTTCTACAAGTCTTGAGATTTCAGTGTGGTTGTACTGTTCTTCGTAGGACTGCACGACCTGGTTCGTGTACGCATAGAGCTCGAACAACTTTTTGCTTAGTTTTAATTTTTGTTTTTCTACTAAGTATCTGCAAAGGTCTCGGTAGAGATTGCACATCTTTTGGCTATGCCAGGCCATGACAAAGAAGTACGACTTCACATTAGAGGGAACGCAGGCCCCTTTAGTAAGCATGCGCTCGCATAGGATGCTAAGGCGATTGTTGGTGTCTTCCAATACAAGCACTTCTTTCAGTTGCTGAAGATCATTGTTGCGAATGGCTTCTAAGCTACTCTGACCCATAGCTGAGACCAATCGTAATGTTTTGCGAAAGAGAGGAAGAAAATCTGCTTCCATTCCTTTAGAAACACTTTCCACTACACAGTATCCTTTGCCTTCTTCTGTTAGCTGAAATCCTTCCAATAGGTTTCCAACGTAAAGGTGGATCTGTTCGAATTGAATGGTGTCATCATAGAGAATGCGGATGCGATCGTAACCAGCGCGGTACAGGCCTACTAAAGTCCACATGAGTGCGCGAGGGGCCATTCCAGCCATATCAACTTCAATTTCTTGTTTTTTGGGGGAGCCAGTTTGTTCAGCCGTGACAATCAGTCTGCTTTCCTCTTCACCTACTTCTATCTCGTCGCCTTTTTTGACGCCGTACTTTTTTACCCATTTGCTGGGGAGCGAAATGACCGCAGTGGAGTGGGCAAGTTGGATAACTTTGCGTTTCATCGGAGCACTTCCTTATAAAAAAGTTCCCTCATGCAAAGAAGAAAATATAAGGTAGTTTATAAATTGAATCTATAAGAATCCTTATATTTTATAAGAAAAAATATTATAAAAGACTATATCAGTATACATTTTTATGGCAGATTTTATCGATGTGACAAAGATGAAAGAAACAAGAGAGTTCTTTAAACCACATCAGGAAGAAGTGTCTGATCGGAAAAAAATGTGTGGTTGGCTTATCTTAGTTGGGAGTGTAGCCTTAGCGGTTTTAGCCCTTGGATTATGGGGTTTTGAAGAGCATTTCACACAGATCACAGGCAATGAGGTTCTGGATCCAAATGCACCATCAAATTTTCAATCAAGTAGAAGCGCAGAAGAAGATGCTCCCGCTTCAGGGGAAGAAGGTTTTCTAGGAAAGGCAAAAGCCATTTTGTTCGGAAAAAACCCTATGTCGGAAGCATCCGATGCGTCGGCTTCCGAAACAGCTTCCGAAGCAAATAGCAAGCAAGCCTATCAAGCAAAAGATATGGACATTCAAAGCGAACTTCAACTCTCAGAGTACTCCATTGCCTTAAGTAATGTAAACCTACATATTGAGACAACAAAACACGAGTTGAAAGGTTCGACTGAAGAGCTTATTTTAGAAACAGGGGGGCAAGCCGACATTCAAGGTTTCACAGGAACCCTCAGTTGGAAGAACAACCAACTCAAGTTGGAAGGCGAGATGGCAGGCTATCAAAACGCCAACACAGAAGTCCGGTGGAAAAGTAAGGAGGAGTATACGCTTCTATTAGAAGAGGGAATTGTTTCCATTGAAAACGCAGAAATTGCTTCATTAGCGGGCTTGAGTTCAGGCCCTATTCAGATTGGAAACAAGTTGACATTAAAAACAGAGAAAGATGAGCTGAGTCTGCAGCAGTATCGAGGAAGTGTAACCTCTGAGTTAAAGAACAATCAAAATACGCTCTCGCTGAAGGGACATGTGGGAGAATTGGAGTCAAAAACAAATCAGTTTGATATGCAGCTGGGGTGAATCATGTTAGAAGGCTTCGTAAGTTGGATGTTTAGGTTCTTATTGTTCATGGTCATTGCGCAGTTCATCTTTCACCTCACGATGGAAGCGGCCATGTTCTTCTTTAAGAGCTATCTAGATGAAAAGCACCCGCAGGAATTAAGAAAAAAAGGAAGGATTTATACTTAGAGTATAGAGGACTTTGAATAACCTCCGGCGCACACTAGGCTATCGACGAGCTACTTCGCCTATAGGACACTACTCATAGGGGTTATTCAAACCTCTCTATATTGGCTTAGCATCATAAAGTAGAAACTACGCCCTTCCTCGGCTCTCTCCATCAACCAGTCCGGAGGCAATGATGTGGGCAATGCGCAGGCACTCAGGCACTTCAGCGTGGGAAGTGCAGATCTTGAGCAGCTCGGTCGCTTTGGGCAACGAAATGCCAACAGGCTGAATATAGACCTTTTCTGCTTTGACCGGTTTAGGCAGCTTTTTCACCCAAGCCATTTTTTCAGTCATCTGTAATTTTTCCATGGCACCATAGAATTCTTCAAAATTAGGGTAATCGCGGACAACGGCAATGACAGGTATAGACGTTAGCTCATGCAACTTAGGGAGGTTGATGACATTAAAACCGGCAACAGAAATTCCATTCAGAAAAATCGCTTGCAGCTGGGATTTGAACTTGCAAGCATTCACCATCTCCACAATCTTCATGGTCGCATCAATCCCATCTTTTTCCACATAAGTAGAAAGGACACCATCCATATAATCCCCTCCTCTATACACAGTCCCAATCACCAACACTTGTCGTTGTAGAGGGTTAAATTTATCAAACGGCGCATCGTCTATTCCTAGAACTCTAACTTGTTTCTTGATCTGCTGTTTGGGACGGGCGACGGAAGCCATGAAAAAAGAAAAGAGGGGAGATACTTAAATGTTCTGCACAGCAACTTTATAAGTCGACTCTTACAAACAAGAAAAAATGAAGGATCCCATTCTTTCCAATATCTGGAAGTTGTATATTTTAAAGTCGTTCCGTTGGTTCATGTTATGGGCCCCGATCATTGTCTTGTTTTATCAAGAGAACGGCTTATCGATGAGGGACATTTTCCTGCTTCAGGCGATTTTCTCTATAATCCTGCTCGTGTTTGATGTGCCAACGGGTTTTCTTGCGGATCGCTTCGGCCGAAAACCTATAATTCTTTTAGCCTGCATAATGGGGCTTTTTGGATTCATAACCTATTCATTCTCTTATAATTTTCTCGGCTTCTTGATGGCGGAAGTATTGCTCGGGATAAGTTCCAGCCTCATATCCGGTGCAGATTCAGCTTTGATTTATGATAGTTTAGTGCAGGCAGGCAAGGAGAAGCAATATAAAAAATATGAAGGCCGTCTCTCCGGTTTGGGATACTTTTCAGAAGCGATGGCCAGCGTAATAGGTGGGGGAGTGGCTTTAATCAGTCTGCGATGGACAATCTATTCACAGGTGGGTCTTGAGTTATTGACAATCCCTTTAGCCCTCTCATTAATAGAACCAAAACGACATAGCTTCCGACGAGTAAAAGCAGTAAAGTTCGCGATAAAAACAGTAAAATATGCCCTACATGAACACATCGAAATAAAATGGTTAATCCTGTATTCAGCGATAATTTACGCAGCGACATTGATCACGATCTGGTTTGTTCAACCCTACTTAAAAATGGTAGGGATTCCTTTATTTTGGTTTGGTATCATTTGGGCGATCATGAAAGTATCCATGGCCGCATGCTCATGGTGGGCGCATCGTTTGGAAACTTATTTAGGTAGAAGAGCTTCTTTGATAAGCCTTCTTATAGGAACTGTAGCGGGTTGTGTGTTAGCGGCTGTTTTCCAATCAGTATGGGGGATTGTGTTCTTATTACTATTTTATTCTGTTCGGGGTTTTAGCGAACCGGTGTTTAAAGATTACATTAATCGATTGGTCTCATCCGATCGAAGAGCAACCGTGTTGTCCACAAGAACGATGGTCAGCCGGCTTCTCTACGTTGCTCTAGGTCCGTTTTTGGGTTGGATCATGGACGTCTACTCATTGCGCCTGGCTTTCTTTGTATCAGGAGGAATTTCCTTATTTTTAGGACTCATCGCTCTTCTCTACATGTATAAGCATAAAACTGCTTAGGAAAGTTTCCTCACAAACGTCAAGAACGCTGTATGCAGCATATCTCCAGAATTCGGTCTAAGCCTCATTTCATCCACGAGCCATTCGCGTTCCATGACTTCAATAGTGCATTCATGCAACATATTCTTAGGCAAAGAAATTACGACTTTTTGGGCTTGGTGAATTTGGGGGGTGTAAGCAACAAGGTACCCTCCAACATTCAGTATTTTTTCCGCTGTTTTCAACGCTTTAGAAGGTTCCGGCACATCAAGTAAGAATACATCAATGTCTTTTTCTTTAACCGTTTCTGTTTTGTACACATCTCCTTTTTTGAATTCGACATTTACCAATCCTAAGTCGCATGCATTTTTCTGACCGAGTGATGTGCGCTCTGAATCGATATCATAAGAAACCACTTGTTTGGCAATCGCAGCTACAAAGCAGGCAAAGGCTCCGCTTCCTGTTCCAGCGTCCATCACAATGCTTTCGCGGTGAATGCCGGTGCGTCCGATGATAATTCCGATGTCTTTCAACCCAATGATTTGGGCGCTGCGCTTAAGATTCTTATATAGGTCCAAAAAAGAGGTGTCCAGTAAATGGAATTCCTCCTTACCTGCTCTCAACACAGCGCCGGGTTTCTTGGCAAGCTCTTTTTTAGGGATAATGCCATATTTAGAGTGAAAGTCTTTGTCAACATCCACTAGGTGTTTTTCAAAGTCAGAGAGCGTAATTTCTCGGTTTACTTCCGCCACGTACGTGGTTCGGGGGAGTTTGAGAAGGATTTTTTTGGCCATGAAAAACGAAACCAAGAGAGGGTTAAAAAGGTTTGGAAGATTAAGCGCTGGCCCGGATTTGAACCGGGGAATGGGAGGGTTGCAGCCTCGTGCCTTACCGCTTGGCGACCAGCGCTTAAGTCGATGAAACGAAGTCCTCTTTTTATGGGTTTCTATGGCGGAGGGACACTTATTTTGTATATGCTTTCTCCGCGATATACCAGCGACAGATTATTTGCCCAATTCTTTCTGTCGCTGAGTATAAAGAAAAGAGCGGACCCGGTGGGACTTTCGAACGATCAGCGTTTGATTCGCAAAGGACCGTGTTCGAACCCACGATCACCAGCTATCATCCGAAGATAGAAGGCTGGTGCCCTATCCAGGCTAGGCTACGGGTCCACATCGTCGATAAAACAGCCTTAGGTATTTAAAGGTTTAGTCAGAAAACTATTTTCTCTTGTCTTTAAACGTGACAAATCCAAGTGCGACCAAGTAAAGAATGCCACCCACTTTGGGTAGGATCAAAGATAAGCTATACCATCCAGGGTATTTTCTTTTTTCAAAGACTCTCCAGTTAGAGATAATGTAAAGAACGCCAATGGCAATCCAGCCTAAGATAGGAATAAGGTAAAGGAAAACCCATGCCCAGTGAAATCCTCCCATTTGTAGTACCATCGAGGTGCCGGCAAAGGGAATCCAGGCTAGCCAGGGCTTGTCGTACTTGAGTTTTTGGCCAAGGATCATCCAAGCATAAGACGTGTAAAGATAAGCTACTACAACGAACAGGAAAAAGATCATAACCGAAGCGAAAATCAGTCCACTCACGGCTCCGCCTAAGAGGTAGCCTAAGAGTTGATCGGTAGCCATGCTTGAACAATCATCCAGGAGTATATATAGCTTTTGAAATGGCCCTTCTGTACAGTAAATTTATATATCTCGTCTTTGTCCAGCAAACCATGTTAAGAACGCATACGTGTGGGGAGTTGAGAGAGACCAATGCGGGGAAAACCGTCACCTTATGCGGCTGGCTGGACACCTTACGAATCTCAGGCAAGATCTCTTTTATGTTATTAAGAGATAGGAATGGGATAACTCAGGTCTTTTTAGATAAGAACTTAACCGAACAAGCTCAGTCTTTGAAAAAAGAGTCTATTGTTTTAGTAGAAGGGGTCGTGAATAAGCGTCCAGAGAACCAGGTAAAAAAAGAGATGGCGACTGGTACCATTGAATTAGGTGCTACACGAGTCGAGTTGATAAATCTGGCAGAAACGCCTCTTCCGATTGAGGTGCAGGAGGAAACAACGACCCATATGGATAAGCGCTTGGATTATCGCTTTTTAGACGTACGCAGGGACAAAGTTAAAAATATTTTTAGGGTTCGCTCAAAGATTTACAGCACCACAATCCAGTTCTTTGATCAAGAAGAATTTGTGGCCATTCAAACACCCAAGCTCACAGCTTCCGGCGTAGAATCCGGCGCGGAAGAATTCAAGATCCCTTACTTTGGGAAAACAGCTTCTTTGGCCCAGTCTCCACAAGTCTATAAGCAGATGTTTGTCGTCTCAGGACTGGAAAAAGTGTACGAAATCGCTCCGATCTTTCGAGCAGAAAAGTCCCATACTACCAGGCATCTAACTGAGTTCATCGGCATTGACTTTGAAATGGGTTTCATCAAGGACGAGCACGATGTGATGGACTTAATCGAAAAATATGTTAAATTCCTGCTAACCAAAATGAAAGATTCATGCAAGACAGAGCTGGCTGAATTAAGTGTTACAATCGAAGTTCCTAAGGAGATCCCACGTCTTTCTTTGATTGAGATGCGAAAGTGGTTGAAGGAAAAGGGAAAAATCATTCCTGAAGATGAAGACTTGGACGCGGAAGGGGAAAAGATGATTGGAGACCATGTAAAGGAAAAGTACAACTCTGATTTTGTCTTTATGTTGGATTACCCCTGGAAAAAGCGCCCATTCTACCACATGCGACCAGATAACAACAAGAACGTAACAAAATCGTTTGACTTACTCTACAAAGGGGTCGAGATTGGCACAGGCGCTCAGCGAGAGCATCGCCTCGACATCCTAGAAGCTCAGTGTGCAGAGAAGAGTATTGATTTCAAAAAGATGGCTTTCTACCGAGATATTTTCCGATATGGCTGTCCACCTCATGGAGGGGTCGGTCTCGGATTGGACCGAATCACCCAACAGATGCTCAATCTAGAAAACGTGCGAGAAGCCATCTTGCTCCCAAGAGATCCAGAACGGTTAACACCTTAATATTCATGGACCAATTCCAACTGAAAGAAATCCAATCCAAAAGCATTCTCACGAAAAGTGGCCTCCCGGGCGCTGACTACGTCATTAACCCTTATGTTGGTTGCATGCACGCCTGCCCTTACTGTTACGCTGTTTTCATGAAGCGAGTAACCAAGCATAAAGAGCCTTGGGGGAAGTTTGTCGATGTAAAAATGAATGCCCCTGAGCTTTTAGAGAAAGAGATTAAGAAAGCAAAGAAAGGTCTTGTTCTCATGAGCAGTGTCACAGACGCCTATCACCCGCTGGAGATACGATACAAACTGACAAGAAGGCTACTGGAGATTCTCTTAAAATACCAATTCCCCATCTCAGTTCTGACGAAGTCCGACCTCGTCACAAGAGACATTGACGTATTGAAACGATTCAAGAGCTGTGAAGTCGGCTTCTCGTTTCTTAGCTTTAACGATCAGCATCGGAAGGATTTCGAACCCGTAGCTGCTTCTCCAGAGCGGCGTTTGGAGGCGATGAAAAAGTTAAAGAAAGCAGGCATTAAGGTCTACGCCTTCATGGGCCCTATTTTCCCATACTTAACGAACATCGAAGAAATGCTGAAAAAATTCAAAGAACTCGGTGTGGACATGGTCTGGGCAGAAAACCTAAACCATAAAGCAGGCACTTGGCCGCAAGTGTTTGAGATCATCCAGAAAAAGTACCCTGGTCTAGCTAAGGAATACGAACGCATTTTCTTCACGAAAAACGACTACTGGGATAAAGTAGAGGCACGAATTAAGAAGAAAGTCAAAGAGCTAAAGTTAAAAGTAAGGATTGTTTTCCATCATCAGAAATACAGTAAAACAAAAGCATAAGACAATTTAAGTTCAGAAAGCTTATAAACAAACAAAACAGCATTATCGCAAATGCAAGCGTCCACAAGAAACAAAGCCGTCGAATTATACAAAGGAAAAAAGGTGAGTCTGGGTTTAGGAGCAAGGCTCGCAGGTATAACACTAAGCGAATTCATCAACTTGCTTAAGGAACACAATGTCTATCTAAATCTGGAGAAGGAAGACATCGAGCAAGCTCTAAAAACAGCTAGGAAAGTTTTGTAAATACAAACCTTAACATGACCCGTCGCCAGGAAATGATCGAGATGCTGCTGCAGCATGAAATCTCAGCGCAAGAGTTCTGTCATATCTACCGAGTAGAGATGTGGGAAATTCTAGACGAAATAGAGCACATCAAGCGCATCGTGGCACATCATAAGAAGCGCTTGGTCATGAACCCCCCCTTCTGTAAGGCGTGTGGCTTTGTCTTCAAGGAGCGTGGCAAGGTAAAGAACCCCTCTAAATGCCCCCATTGCCGTCATGAACGCATCCAAGCGCCAGCGTTTAAGATTGTGGATGTGATGACGAAGAGGAAGAGTAGCAAAGTTTAAATATAAGTCCATCCTTATTATAGATAAATTTATATCTATTTTATATAAAATGAAGCAAATCACAATAACAAAAAAACATATGCCCACGCTTAGTACGATTCTTATGGTAGAAGACACATTAAAAAAAGCCAATGAATTATTAACGATTGCAGAGCTCAAACGAAGGCTACCCAAAAAAGTCATGCACCAAACGTTGATCCAAACACTGGATTACTTACAAGTAAGCGGTAAGATCTTGATCGGCACAAAGGGTATTCTTTGGATTTTCGCTGAAAAGAAAGAGCTCGATAAATTGATCCGACAAGGAACCGAAGTGTGATCTTTTCATAGCTTCCGATTTAACCGAAAACTTTCCGGATTTTCTTAGATAACACTTATATTCTACCTACAAAGATGGAAGCAAATGAACAGAAAGGTGCGGATCGTTCTTATAGGAAACGCAGAGCAAGAATTCAAAAAATTGAAAGAATTAGAACAAAACATAAAAGAAGACAAAGAATTCCATCCAGAAATGCAGTTGCTTAAATCCATACGGCAAAAGATAGAATTCATACGCTCCAATCCATTCTATGGATGCAACATCTCTAAGAATAAGGTTCCAAAAGAATACCATGTCCATAATTTATGGAGAGCAGAGTTGGTTCAATATTGGAGAATGATATACACGATAAAGGGCAATGAACAAGAAATCATCTGCTTCATCACCGATATACTGGACCATAATATTTACAATGAAAAATTTGGTTATCACAAAAAATGAACTACCTCTTCATCTGCACCAACAACGAGATACGAAGTCCTACAGCCGAAAAAGTCTTCCGTAAGATGCTCAAGGAAAACAAGAAAAAAGGCAATGTAAAGTCGGCGGGCGTTGCGCCCGACGCCCCGAACCGCATCACCTACCAATTACTCCAATGGGCTGGCAAGATCTTCTGCATGGAGGAAGAACATAAGCTCTACATTACTTATTTATACCCAGAACTGGAGAAGAAGATCATGGTGCTGAACATCCTTGATATTTACCAACGGAATGATCTGGAACTGGTGACAATTTTAAAGGAAAGATTGAGTGCTAAAATTTAGACCAAGGAGATGGCCGGAATCATAGAAAAGCTTATAAATATCTTTTCATTCTAATAGATATCTTTAAGGTGATTAAGATATACATCGAAGACTTATACTGGAAGAGGAAGTTGCTCGTGTTTACCTGGCACTTCAAGGAAGAGTTCGAAAAGTTCAACAAGCCGCTCGAATTCGTGATCGACATCCTCGACAAAGGAGAGCATAAACTTGCCTCAAAAAATCAGAAGAAATACAATGTATTTTACCCCTTCCGAAGAAAATACATATGTTTATCGTACGTGGAACACGAAAACATCATCTTGATCCATATCAAACCAGTTACAAAAAAGAGGAGGGAAAGATAAAATGAAAAAGTTCATGAAAACGTGTTATAAGTGCGGAACAAACGTAAAGGAAGCCAGTATTTTAAAAGAAGGAATCAACCTAAACTGTTTAAAATGCCCCAAATGCAATGAGGAGTACTTCACCTCCAGCGAACTCGTACGATTTGACATCTTAACGGGCAGACAAAGGCAAGTCCGCAAGTTCGGGGTGTTGGGTGACTCAACCATCATGCGCTTCCCGCCGGAATTGCTACAAGAGTACCACATCAAGCCAGGAGACTTCGGTGTCTTCGAGGAACGGCCAGAAGGTATTTTGATTAAACCGGTGAAGGCAAAGGAGTTGAAGGTTTGACAGAAGCGGAAGTAGCATGCTTCGCTATCCAGAACCAATTCCAAACGAGGAGAAAGATTTATAACTCAGGGATCATTTTCTTCGACAATGCATGAAGAAAGAGACTCATTTAGTGCTTCTTTAGACGTAAAAATCGTCCAAATGATGGGAAGAGACAGTAGCATTGGCCTGGAAACATTTCATGAAGTCATAAAAGACGGACGTCCTGTATTCAAGGTTGCAGAATATGCACAGCATGTTTTCCTTAGTGTACCTTACGAAGAACTTTCGGGGGATATGAAATCTTTAGTTGATGAAGGGGCCCGTGCAGGATACACAGTTCTTGGACCCGATCAGGTTCCTGTAGCAATCGAAGGCGTTCCAAGCCGTGGTCCATTGAATCTTAGATCTTTCTAAAGCCAAATCTTTATAAACCCCTCCCGTTTCTCAAGCGTAAAGCCCGAGTGAAGAGCGTATAGGGTTTGTCTTAAGGACAATTCTAAGCTCTATTACCCGGATTGATACAATGGCAAAAGAAAAATCATATCCAGAAGACGCTCATTTAAAGCCTAAGGTTGCACCTCAGAAACAGGCTCCTGCAGCTCCTCGAAATACCGATCCTAATTTTAAGTATCTGGTTCGCATCGGCAACACGGACTGTGATGGCAACAAGCAGCTTCAGTATGCCATGCGAAAAGTAAAGGGCGTCAGTTATGCCATGGCCCACGCGGTTTGCGGAGTCACAGGTGCGAATCCTTCTCAAAAGGCAGGTTATGTGAAAGAGGATGAAATTCAAAAGATTGAGGGTGTCTTGAAGGATCCTTTGCATCATGGTATTCCGGAGTGGATGGTGAATCGCAGGAAGGATTACGAGACGGGTAAAACCGCTCATCTATTAACAGGGGATTTAGAATTTGCTATTGAAACCGATATTCGAAGGATGAAGAAGATCAAGAGTTACAAGGGCTTGCGTCATGCTTGGGGTCAACCGGTACGGGGTCAGAGAACCAAGTCCAACTTTAGAAGGAATAAGGGTAAAGGCATGGGTGTTAAGAAAAAGGCCAGTGCCAAGGCAGGTAGAGTATAATGGGAGATCCAAGACATTTCCGTAAAAAGTATAGTTCGCCTAGTCATCCGTGGCAGAAGGTAAGAATCGATGAAGAAGCAGAGCTCAAAAAAGAGTTCGGCATTCCTTCCAACACCGAGATTTGGAAGATGGTTTCCAAGTTAAAGGATTTCAAGGATCGGGTAAAAAAGCTAGCTCCTCAAGTAGGCAAGCAGGCTGAAGTGGAGAAGGCACAATTACTCGCTAAGTTGTTGTCTCTGTCTTTATTGCAGACCGGCGACGGCTTGGATAAAGTCTTAAGTCTGACCTTGAAAAATGTGTTGGATCGCAGGTTGCAGAGTTTGCTAGTAAAAAAGGGCTTGGCCCGAACCATGAAACAGGCCCGCCAGATGATTACGCATGAACACGTCTTGGTAGGTACTAAAAAAATCACAGCGCCTTCTTACTTAGTGGACATTGCCGAGGAAGGTTCCATCAATTTCCACACCAGCAGTCCTTTCGGAGATAATATGCATCCAGAACGTGTCGTGGTGAAAAAAGAGAAGGCAGAAGAAAAGGTGGAGAAGAAAGAGGAAGAAACGATCGCGTATAAAGCGGAAGAAATCGTGGATCCTGAAGTGCAGGTGACGCCCTCATGAATGACAATCTTCGCTGGGGTATTTGCCATATCTTTGCTTCGTATAATGATACGATCATTCATGTGACTGACATAACGGGTACGGAAACCTTGGCCATTTGCTCAGGAGGTCAAGTAGTCAAGGCAGATCGTTTGGAGTCTTCTCCTACAGCGGCCATGGTAGCCTCTAAGCGAGTTGCAGAGAGTGTCTTGGAAAAAGGCATTCAGGGTTTACACATCAAAATCAGAGCACCAGGAGGCCACAATGGTCCTATGGCTCCAGGTCCAGGTGCGCAAGCAGCGGTTCGCAGCTTGTCCAGGATGGGCTTGAAAATTGGTATTATTGAAGATGTGACTCCGATCCCTCATGGTGGTTGCAGAAAGAAAGGCGGTAAACGAGGTAGACGAGTATAAAGAGGCGAGAACATGGTCAAACAACAAAAATCAAAGATTCGCTCAAAAGCCAAAGCTTTTGGCGCGCCGAAATACCATGTATTTCGTGCGTTTGGGTCTCACCATTGTAACCAATATCTTATTGAGGTGTTTGCATGGTGAAGGTAAAAATCGTTGAGGAAAAAAAGGAGAAATTGACGTTGCATATCCAAGATACAGATGCGACCTACATGAATGCCTTGCGTCGATTGATGATGGAAGAAGTGCCTGTTTTGGCGATTGAGGACATTGAATTCCAAAAAAACAACGGCATCTTGTATGACGAAATGGTAGCACATCGTTTGGGTTTACTGGTGTTGAAGACAGACGCTGAAAGTTATAACATCCAATCTGAATGCAAGTGCAATGGCGCTGGTTGCGCGCAGTGTACACTGAAGCTCACGCTAAAGGCAAAAGGTCCAGGTTATGTGTATGCCAGTGACATTCGAAGTAAGGATCCAAAGTGTAAACCCGTTTATGGTGACACTCCCATCACTAAATTATTGGAAGGCCAAGAAATAGAGGCTGAGATGACGGCAAAGATGGGCGTGGGCAGAGTCCATGCCAAGTGGAGCCCGTGTTTGGCTTTTTACAAGTATTATCCTCATGTGACCATTAAGAAGCAACCTCAGGATCCTGAGTGGATTAAGGAGCGCTGTCCGACAAAAGTATTTGATGCTAAAGGAGGCCAATTGAAGGTCGTGAATGAAGAGGCGTGCATCTGGTGTGGTGAATGCGCCGAGCTCACCAACGAAGACGTACACGTCAAAAAAGAAGATGACTTCCTATTTTATATTGAAGCTTGGGGTCAATTGGATCACAAAGAAATCGTAAGCAATGCCATCGAGCGTTGCAATTTGATGATAAAAGAATTGAGAGATCAGTTCAAGGGCAAAGAGAAAGCCAAATAAATTCACGCGGGGGTGGCAGAGCCTGGTCAAATGCGCTACCTTGAGGAGTCGGAAAGCGAAGCTTTTCGACATTCAGCGGTTCAAGCCGCTGTAAAAATGTTGGCGAGCAAAGCTCGTCTCATTCAAGCGCAATCAAACGGGTAGTCCCTTAGTGGGTGCGAGGGTTCGAATCCCTTCCCCCGCATTGAGGGAATAGTGGATTCCGAAAGGAATCCGCTGCGGGATCCTAAGGGTGAAACCCTTAGGTGGGAACCCATTCCCCCCGCATCAAGGACCGAAACTACCAATAAAGTGAAAAGATGAAACAAAATTACAAGAACCCGGAGCTTGGAGCACTGATTCAGGTATTGAGGAAGTGTGCGATTGAGCAAGATGTAGCTCTATGGAAACGAATCGCATCCGACTTGGAAAAGCCCACGCGAAGTAAGCGAATCGTGAATGTATACAAGATCGAGCAATACGCTAAGCCGAATGAGATCGTACTTGTGCCGGGTAAGGTCTTAGGTACTGGAGAATTGAGCAAGAAGGTAACCGTAGCGGCATATTCATTCAGTGACGAAGCTAAGCAAAAAATCAATGGTAAGGGTACGGCAATTACAATCATGGAATTAGTAGAAAAAAACCCGAAAGGTAAGGGTGTGAGGATTTTAGGATGATCATCGACGCAACAGACCTAGTGGTGGGCCGTTTGGCTACTGTAGCAGCGAAGAAGGCTTTGCTAGGGGAAAAAGTAGAGATTGTGAACTGCGAAAAGGCAGTGATCAGTGGAGATCCTGTACACATCTTAGAGGATTGGAAGTGGAAGCGAGGTATAGGTACGTATCGAGGACCGTATTATGGACGGTTATCAGATCGTATTGTGCGTCGCATGATCCGAGGCATGTTGCCATACAAACAGCCTCGTGGTAAGGCGGCGTTTGAGCGCATCATGTGTTTCCGAGGTGTTCCGGTGGTGTTAAAGGATCAAAAGAAGGTAAGCATTGAAGAGGCTCACCTGTCTAAGTTAAGCACTCCTAAATTTTTACATGTAGGGGAATTGAGTAAGTTAATCGGTGGAAGTAGAATTTCAGCAGTGAAAGGTGATGAATGATGGCAAAGCTGATTCATGTGAGCGGCAAGAGAAAGCGATCGATTGCACGCGCAACCCTGAAGGAGGGTAAGGGGATTATCCGTATTAATAATCTTTTATTGGATCATTTTGAACCCAAGATGGCTCGTATGAAAGTCATGGAGCCTTTGTTGCTTGCTGGGGAAGACGTGATAAAAAAAGTGGATATTTCTGTGATGGTAGAAGGGGGCGGGATCATGAGCCAGACCGAGGCTTCTCGTCTAGCCATTGCCCGTTGCCTAGCGCAATTTGATAAAAAACTAAAACCCACATTTGAATCCTACGATCGTCATCTCTTGATTGCAGACGTTCGCCGTAAAGAAAGTGCTAAACCCGGCCGTCATGGTCAGGCACGAGCGAAGCGTCAGAAGTCGTATAGATGATTATGCAGTCTGCTCAGGCTCTCTAGAATCTACTTCTGGGTTCAGAGCCGAACTTTCTTCTACATCGATAAGTTCTGCTGCTCGACTAGGAATTTTGCGTAAGAGGCAAATAGAGATGAAGTGTCTTCTTGGAGAATTCCAGCATAGTGTGTGCTGAAATTTCCATAAAGGACCATTGCTTGCTCAAATTCAGGGCAGTGAGTGGACGCGTATAATACAGCAGCATGGGATCGACGACTCTTTTCAGAAAATATGGCAACCCGAGGGTCTTGAAGTAAGGGTTCAAAATCAGTAGGTTTTTTGTCTTTCATAAAAGCGCGGAATTGTCTGACTGCCTCATCATACAATTGGTCTTGTTTTTCTTCAATAGGACGAACGAATTCATTGAATGCTTGGTTTTGAAGGTTAACGTACGGAGTAATTTTTTGGGTGATCGTTTCTTCCAGTGCTTGAACAAATTGAGAAAGCTCTATAGGCTGGCTTCCTTCTATAGGAATCTGAATAGGGACTCCGAGCGTTCGATGGTATCCCATAACTAAGTGTTTTATCCAATAATGTTGGTTGAGTTGGGTTTTGAGTTGTTGAATGTCTTGAGGGGTTTGTCCGGCCAATTTACGCAAAATGCCAACGCCTAAATCAAGAGCTTTGAATGCGACAGGTTCTTGGCCGGATTTTAATCGGCTTAGGACTTGATCAGGTGTGGCAGGGGGTAGCCCAAATTCATGGTTCCATTCACTTACTGTTTGCGTGACTTGGTTCAAGGCTTGATCAAAATGGCTTAGAGCTTCTATCGTGGGTCCAGTTTCAGTGAATTCACCATACAATCTTTGTGCAAATGGATTCATAGCTGTTAAGCGTTGTGCGCCCCCAAGATTATAGCAGCCTTGTATAAATCGTTGGAGGTCTAAAAATGCGCTAGTTCGACTAACAATGGGCTGAGCTTCAGACGTTCCTTGTTGAAAGAGAGTTTCAAGCGTTGCTTTAAGGGTTCCTCGAGTGGGTCGCTGGACTAATACTTGGTCTAAAAATTTAGGCACGGTATCGTTTCGTGCCTTAGTGATATATTGATCAAGTTGAAGCCGGAGTTGCGTGGCGTGTTCTAAAATTTCATTCCAATGTTCAGAAGCTTCATAGGGATTCTCGATCTGTTTAGCTTGCTCTACTAGTTCTTCAAGTTCTTGAGCACTTTTGGGTCCGCGAGTAAACCATCCCATGATGAAGGGCAGGGAATACTCTATTTAAATATTTCTATTTTTATCACTAATAAGTGATTAAATATAAATATTTTCTATATAGAAATTTATTCACTCCAACCTAAAACCTAAGCTTTATAAACCACCCCATTCACCCTAAACCCATGTTAGTTCCGGTACGTTGCATGAGTTGCGGCAAGCCCATCGGCCAATTCTGGGAAGGCTATGTAGAGCGAACAACCAAGAAGAAAGAAGACCGTAAAAAAGTCTTGGACAGCATGGGCCTCGAACGCTATTGCTGCCGAGCACAGATGATGGGTACCACGGAATTAATCGACATCGCTGCACAGTTTAAGAAGTTCTGAAAGATGAAAACTCCATTCATCGAACTCTTCGGTAAGAATCCCTTCATCAAAGTACTCGACTTTGATGAAGGGATT